>JACKQG010000645.1_pt2 | contig 26931 bp, 26 predicted proteins | sample 8237621 | NCBI WGS metagenome assembly JACKQG01 (sample SAMN15677084, study PRJNA649215) | marine metagenome | biome: marine; feature: Black Sea; material: saline water; isolation source: suspended particulate matter (SPM) from the Black Sea western gyre | collected 2013-06-09/2013-06-10 | depth... | reverse complement strand
CGAAAATTCCCATAGCTACGCTACGGTTATGCTTTCGGTGTTGATTTTTCTCATGCTCGGCTTGGCCTTCTACGGAGTAACGTGCAAAGGGCACAGCCGTGAGCCTAGCGGCAGGAATTTGTTTGCCAGTGATTTCACAGGCACCATAGCTGCCATTTTTAATACGTAGAATCGCTTCCTCGATCTCGTTGAGGGCATCCTGCTCATTGGAAACTAAGCTGAGGGCAAAGTCCCGGTCGAAGCTGTCCGTGCCGGCATCTGCCTGATGGCTGCTGTAATTGGAAAGGTCGCCAGAGTCATCGCGTGATGAGTGTTTCAGGGTCTCCAAAGTATGGAGGCTGATCTCATCACTGACATGGGTACGCAACTCGATAAGGAGATTGTAATATTTTTTCCATTTCTTGGGTATTTCGCTGTCCCCGAGTTCGATCTTCTTTTTCTTATCGGAGGGGTTAAAGCCCAGGATGTCTGCTAGGGAGGCTGCTCCGAGGACGCGTTTTTCGACGGGCGTATTTTCGATGAGTGCTTTTTTTGCTGGTTGAGCTTTGGGTTTAGCGAGAGCTTTCTTCGGCCCGGTGGCTTCCGATGTAGCGCGGTTCGATTTTTTCGAGGCCATCAGCTCTTCGATGTCATCGATCGAAAATACGATCGGGCTTGATTTTTTATCAGCGACGACACCCGTGCGAGAAACGATAGCTTTCTCTAGGCGGCCCATCTTATTCTCGGATACGGTTGGCTTAGGAGCTGCCTTCTTCGCTACACTTTTCTTCTTGGCTGCCGTTTTCTTAGGCGTGGCCTTCTCCGGAGTTTTCTTAGTAGCGGCTTTTTTGACTGCTTTTTTAACTGCTTTTTTAACTGCTTTTTGGGCGGCCTTTTTTGCGGGAGTTTTCTTCTTAGCTGGCATGGTTTCTACGAATTCCAATAGTGGTTAGCGATTATTGTTTAACGGATTTGAGTGTTTCGGCACAGCGGGGCGAAACGGCACCCCAGTTTTCAGTTTCGACGAGTTCGGGCACCCAGCGCCAGCTACGGGGGCAGCGGGCACCGTCGGCGTGGCCAACTTCAATTCTAAGTCCCACAACTTCGGGGGATTCGACGACGGTGACCTGTGAGAGGATGAAGAGTTCCGGCAAATCAGCCTCATATTTTTTCAAACGCGCGAATTCCGGATCGCTTGAGGCACCCGTAATGACAACTTTTGCATCGAGACTCTGACCGATCACCTTTTGCTGGCGTAGGGCTTCCAGGCGGTCGTTGAGTTCTGTGGAGAGGAAACTGCGCAGGGCTCGGATGTCAGCGGCGGTGGCGGTGTCGTCCCATTGGGGGTCCACTTCCGGCCATTCTGTGAGCGCGATAGGTTCGCTGCCGAAGTCGCTGTCGTTTTGTGCGTAGCTCCATGCTTCGTCGGCGGTGAAGGGGACTAGCGGTGCGATGAGTCGAGTAAAGACGGAGAAGATGATGTGGATCGCCGTCTGTGAAGAGCGGCGGAGAGGGTCGTTCGAGCTACGCGTGTAGAGGCGGTCCTTGAGCACGTCGTGGTAGGTGGCCGACAGGGTGTTGGCGCAAAAGGGGTCGATGAAGTCCTTGAACGCGCGATGGAACTCGTAGGCTTCATAGGCTTCGGTCACTTTGCGCACAAGTTGGCCGAGCTCGTGTAGAGCCCATTTGTCGAGGGCGTTGAGCTTCGCGAGTGGCACGGCGTCGGTGGCGGCATCAAAATCGTGAAGGTTGCCGATCTGAAAGCGCAGGGTGTTGCGAATGTTGCGGTAGTTATTGGCTACGTTGCTGACGATCTTATCGGAGACGGGCACGTCGCCCCGATAGTCCTGAGAGCAGATCCAGAGGCGAACGATGTCGGCACCATAGCCTTGGATCCATTCGGTCAAGGGGCGAGCGGCACCGTCGCTCTTTGAGAGCTTGGTGCCGTCTTCTTTCACGATGAAACCGTGAGTGAGCAGATTCTTGTAAGGTGCGGCCTTGTCAGCGATCACGGAGGTCCAGAGTGAGCTCTGGAACCAACCTCGGTGCTGATCGGAGCCTTCGAGGTAAAGATCGGCCGGCCATTTGAGATTCGGACGCTTCTGCAGGACAGCGCGGTGGCTCGTGCCAGAGTCGATCCAGACGTCGAGCGTGTCGGTGCCACAATTCAGTTGATCGGCGCTCGGCCAGCCGTCAGGGAGGGCGATGCCGTCGAGGATTTCGGAGGCGGTTTTTTCAAACCAGAGGTCGGTGCCGGACACGGCGACTTTTTTCGCGATCGCCCGGATCACATCGGCATCGATGTAGGCTTCACCGTCTTCGTCATAGAAAGCGGGGATTGGCACACCCCAAGTACGTTGACGGCTGATGCACCAGTCGGGGCGGTTTTCGACGGCAGCACGGATACGGTTCTCTCCCCAACCAGGGATAAAGTTGACGTCGTTGAGAGATTCAAGTGCACGTGCGCGGTCGCCGTTCTTATCGAGAGCGATGAACCATTGATCCATCGCGCGGAAGACCACGGGGGTCTTTGAGCGCCAGCAGTGCGGGTAGCTGTGGTGGATCTTTTTCTTGGCGATGAGGGAGCCGTTGCCGGCGATGATACGAAGCACGCCCAAGTTGGCGGCGGAGGGCTTGCCGTCGTCAGCTTCGAGTACGGAGAGTCCGACTAGTTCGGCGGGCACTTGCCCGTCATCCACGTAGCAACCGTTGTCGTCGAGGGGGCAATAGACTTCGAGGCCGTTGTTGATCCCCGTAATGTAGTCGTCTAGGCCGTGGCCGGGTGCGGTGTGGACACAGCCAGTGCCGCTTTCTGTGGTCACGTATTCGGCCAACAGGATGGGGGAGGGGCGGTCAATAAAAGGGTGGCGCGCTTCCAACTTTTCGAGTTGCGAGCCGAGGTAGGTGGCAACCGTCTCGACATCTTCAAGCTGGCACTCGTTGGTGACGGATTCGAGCAGCGGGGTGGCCACGATGAGCGTGCCGTGCGTTGGTGTTTTAATTGCCGAATATTCGATATTCGGGTGGACAGCGACGGCGAGATTGGCCGGCAGCGTCCAGGGAGTCGTTGTCCAGATGAGGATCGAGCTGTCCTCTTCGGGCAGGTCCAGATGGGCGCGCGCCTCGTCGCTGAGGCGCAATTTGACGAAAATGGAGATGCTATTGTGATCTTTGTATTCGATCTCGGCTTCGGCTAGGGCGGTGGCACAGGGGATCGACCAGTAAACCGGTTTTTTGCTACGATAGACGAGGTTTTGTTCGACGAAACTGGCAAAAGTTTCCAACTCGGTCGCCTCATAATCCGGGTGGATCGTCCAGTATTCATGGGCCCAGTCGGCGATCACGCCGAGACGTTCGAACTGTCCCTTTTGGATGATACGGAATTTATCGGCGAATTTGGCGCAAGCTTTGCGCACTTCGAGCGGCGTGTAATCGGTGCGCCCGGACTCCTGCAGCTCGCGTGAAACCTTATGCTCGATGGGTAGCCCATGGCTGTCCCATCCCGGGATGTAGGGGGCTTCCATCCCGCACATCCATTTGTAGCGTAAGATAGTATCTTTTAAGGTCTTATTGAGCGCGTGGCCGAGGTGCAAATCGCCGTTGGTAAAGGGCGGACCATCGTGCAGGATGAAGCTCTGACCGCCTTTGTTTTTGGCTTGGATCTGGTCGTAAAGACCAATTTTTTGCCAGTGCTGGATCCGCTCCGGTTCGCGCTCCACGAGGTTACCCCGCATGGGGAAATTTGTCTGAGGGAGATTGAGCGTATCTTTGAGGTCTTGCGCCATAATTATAGACCGGAGGCCGTTGAAAAGCGCGGCAGTGTGGTTTTTTGCTTTCTCAAGTCAAGCACTCAGAATTATCTCGCGCAGATTCATGAAATGCCTTTCCTGCCATGCGCTACCACGTTATGGAATCGTAGCTTACAAATGACTCTCGCGCTCATCCAACTGCCCTTCCCCGAGTTGCACCTCATTGGCTTGCTACTTTTATTGGTGCTAGGCTTTGCTGCGTTGACCTTTGGCGGAGACATTTTGACGAGTGGTGCGGCGGCCGTATCCGTGAACATGCGCATCGACCCGATGGTCGTGGGGCTCACAGTGGTTTCGATGGCGACTTCCATGCCGGAGATGGCAACCTCTATGATGGCGGCCAAAGAAAATCCCGACATCGCGCTAGGCAACATCCTGGGGAGCAATATTGCCAATATTGGCCTCATTCTAGGCATTGCAGCCATCATTAGCCCACTCAAAATCAATTTGCGCCTGATTCGGCGCGAGGTGCCCATTATGATTGGAGTCACCGTCATCTTCGGCCTTTTTGCTATGGGGGGTGGTTTTCATCGTCTCGAAGGCATGCTCTTATTGGCGCTGACTGCATCGTATTTGATCTACGTAGTGCGAGGGGCTAAGCAGGAAGCCACACCCGAGATGGAAAAGGAGTTTTCTGAGAGCACACAAGATTTGGGGCAACGCTCGACGCCCGTCGCGATTGTTTTCGTATTTATTGGAGCTGTATTGCTGGCCCTCGGGGCCGATTTGTTGGTTGGCGCGTCGGTTGAGATGTCTATGCGAATGGGCGCAAGCGAACTCTTTGTCGGCCTCACCATCGTCGCCATCGGCACCAGTCTGCCGGAACTGGCCGCATCCATCGCCGCCGTGCGTGCCGGGCATGGGGATATGTGCGCGGGCAATATTGTCGGTTCCAACTTGTTCAACATGCTGCTCATTGGGGGCTGCGTGGCCACGATCTCTGGAATGGATGTGGGCAATGCCTTGCTCGTCGTCGAATTCCCCGCCTTGATCTTCCTTTCCTGCCTGCTCCTCTGGTTCTTTAAGAGCGGCCACGTCGTTTCGCGCCGGGAGGGCATTGCCTTGCTCTTTATTTATGCAGGGATTCTGGCACTCTCCGCTCTGTCGCAATTTGGACTGCTCTTTTAGCGGCAGTCCGCCCGTTTCCAGTTGACCCGTCTCCAGTTGAACGGATGACTAAACCTCCGCTAAACGCTAATCGATCAAGCAAATTTTATGTCTGAAACACAAAAGCCTGTCGTCCTCATCATTCGTGATGGCTGGGGAGCGAATCATGATGCATCCTACGATGCTTATAACGCCGTCAAGCTGGCTCACACGCCGGTTGCGGATCGCCTGACAGCGGAGTATCCGCGCACTGAGATCGCCGCCTGCGGCCTCGCCGTCGGCTTGCCCGAGGGCATCATGGGCAACTCAGAAGTCGGACACCAAAACATCGGCGCTGGCCGAGTCGTGGACCAGGAAATCGTTCGGATCAACAAGGGCATCGAGACGGGGTCCGTTAAACAAAGTCCGACTTTGAAAGCCGCCTTCGATCATGTCAAACTGAAGGGGTCCGCGCTCCATTTCATGGGGCTCGTTTCCGACGCCGGCGTTCATTCCATGCTCGAGCATCTTTACGGGCTGCTTCGCATCGCCAAGGATGCGGGTATCGAAAAAATCTACTTACACGCCTTTACCGATGGTCGTGATACGGGACCTTTCACCGGCAAGACTTTCATCGCAGAAGCCGAGGCCGAAATGGCCAAAATTGGCGTCGGGCAAATCGCTTCTGTTACTGGGCGCTACTGGGCGATGGACCGCGACAACCGCTGGGACCGCGTGCAACGCGCCTACGATTGTCTCACCGCTCGCAACATTGAGCGTAGCGCCACCTCGGCTGCCGACGCGATTCAAGCGCAGTACGACGCCCCTGAAACCGAAGGCACCAAGGGGGACGAGTTCTGCCCGCCCACTGCGATTGTCGATGCCGAAGGCCAGCCTGTCGGCACCATTCAAGATGGCGACTCGGTCATTTTCTTTAACTTTCGCGGCGACCGCCCGCGCGAGCTGACGCGTGCATTCATTCAGGATGATTTTGACGGGTTCGACCGCGGCAATAAACTGAATCTTTATTTCGCTACGCTCAGTGAATATCAAAAAGGCCTCTGCGATAACATCATCTTTTTCAAGCCTGAGAAGATGAAAGACATCCTCGGAGGCTACATCGCCGAGAAGGGTATTGGCCAATTTCGTTGTGCGGAAACCGAGAAATTCCCGCACGTTACTTTCTTTTTTAACGATTACCGCGAAGAACCCTTTCCAGGGGAAGACCGCGAACTTGTGCCCAGCCGCAAGGACTGCGCGACCTATGACGAAAAACCCGAGATGTCCGCCTATGGGATTCGAGACGCTTCCGTTCAAGCGATTAAGTCGGGCAAATACGGCCTCGTTGTGATCAATTTCGCCAATCCCGACATGGTCGGTCATACGGGGGTGCTCGATGCCTGCATCCAAGCCTGTGAAGTTGTCGATAGCTGCGTCGGCGACTTGCTCGCCGCAATCGATGAAGTTGGCGGCTCGGCCGTGATCACGGCCGACCATGGCAACTCCGATCAGCTGTGGAGCCATGAGCGCAATGGCCCTCACACCGCCCACACGCTCAACCCGGTCGAGGTCGTCGTTTACAGCCAGAAATACAAAGGGGCCCAACTCGCCGAATCTGGCGCGCTCGGCGACATCGCTCCGACTCTGCTCAAGTTGATGGACTTGCCCCAACCTGAGGCGATGACTGGCGCCTGCCTGATCCAATGAGAGCGGACTCACAGCTCTTGAGTTCGGAAATACGGCAAGCTTGGCTTAGCTGGCATCGCCAGTGAAGTTCCTACGATTATGAAAATCGAATCCGCACGCTACATCGGTTGCGCGACCGACCTCGAGTCCTGTCCGCATTCCAATTTGCCTGAGTTCGCCTTCGTCGGCCGTTCCAACGTCGGCAAATCTTCGCTCGTTAACATGCTGGCCGATGTTAAAGGCCTAGCCAAGACCTCCGGCACCCCGGGGAAGACCAAGCTGATCAACTTCTTTCGAATCAACGACCGCTGGACCCTCGTCGACTTGCCCGGCTACGGCTTTGCCAAGGTCTCCAGGGCCAAGCAGTCCGAATTTAACGAGAGTGTGAGCGGCTACCTCAACGGTCGCGAAAACCTTAAGCAGGTCTTTGCCTTGCTCGATTCGCAGCTCGAGCCCCTGGATACTGACTTGGCTTTCATCGATTGGTTGCAGCAATGTGGGATCCCGTATTCGATCATACTCACCAAGACCGACCGCAGCGCAGACTCCAAGGTGATTAACCATGAAGACCAGTTGATCCGTGCGCTGGAAGACTACGGCCTCAATCCGAACGAAATCTTTAAGTGCAGCGCCAAAACCAAGCGCGGCCGAGGTGCCGTCCTTAACTGGGTCGAAAGCCAGCTACCGAAGGCGACGAAGAAAAAGGGCAAAAGCATCCAGCTCGGATGGATGAAAAAATAGGCTTCATTTTGTAGCTTTTGGCCGAGTTTGCGGCGATACCGTATCGGGTATTCAACACCTTCGTCCTCTATGCGGGCGCCTGGCTCGATTCCCGGCAGTCCTTGCAGACGCAGACGGCCTCGCTATCGACGATCTTGTAGCGGAAGTCTTGTTCGGGAGCACTCTTATCAGTCGCACCACATTGGGTGCAGGTGTGGAGCGGTGCGTCAGCGGCTTGGCGGCGCTCGGCTTCGAATGTAGCTCTGCGTTGCCGGGCTTCCAATGATTGTTTCAGGGCATCTTTAAAGAACAAGGCATAGCAGAGGTAGGGTGCGATAAAGGCGATGCGGTGCCCGATGCTCGGAAGTGAGAGGAAGGTGATGCAACCGAAGGCAACAGTGATCCAGGCGAGCCATTTCACTTTCATCGGGATGACGAACATGATGAGGAATTGCGTGTTCGGGTTGACCGTGGCGTAGGCCAAGAAGGTCGCGTAGAAGAGGAACTTCGGCAGCACAAAAAGAGTCGTCGAGGGCGAGACTAGCTGGCCTAGAAAGGCACCTGCGACGGCGAAGAGGACAGAGAGGAGTAGATAGAGATTGAAGCGGGTCAGCCCCCATGCGGCTTCTAGTGTCTGGCTCATCATCCAGAGGATATACCAGAAAAAGGCGAGGAAGAGCGCCTGAAAGAGGGTCCCTGCCAGATGAGGGGGAGCGATGAGAAAAGAGAACAGCCGCCACCACTCGCCGCCGAGCACTGCTTTGGGTATGAGAAGCAGTGCGCTCAGTTCGACGCGCCCCATCAGAATCATCGCGTAGATGAAGAGCTGCGCCGCAATGAGCGTGAGCATGACGTTGGGCACGGCAAAAAAGCCCAGGCGTTTTTCCATTTTGTCCAAAAACTTCATATTTCTATCGCAGCCTTACAAGCTTGCGTCGTGATGCAACTCGATCATGGGCAATTCCCATACTTTTTCGCCGCCTTTTTTTCTGCTGAAAGCGGTCACCCAGTTGCGCGTCAGGCTGCCGAGCGTCTCCAGTTGGGGCGGACTCCAACCTTGCGCGTCGATACGCCGGACGAGAAAACGGGCACCGCCCTCGGGTGGGCGGGTAACAAATAGGTAATGCCGCGTCTCCCCCTCGTCGCTGTAGGGGATCAAAACGGCGGGGTTTCGTTCGAAGGCCAGCTCGAGAATCATACGTCCGTCGTCGCGCGCAGTATCGCGTGCAAAGCGTTGATCGTCACGCGCGTCGCGGCGGCTGCACCAGACGAGTTCGTGGATCTGTCCTGAGTGTGAGAGCCGAGCACTTAAGGCGAGGAAGTCGCCGTCGAATCTCGGTATCACTGATTGGATTTTCGCGATGAAGGCGTCGGTCGCCACGGGGGCGACTTCAGGTGCTTCGATCAAGACGACTCCGTAGGCATCGATCGCAACTCGGGTGTAGTCTTGTTCAAACTCGTTGCCCCAGGGATTATGAAAGCGGAGCTCTTTTTTTCGGTCGTCGTAACCGATGATCACACAGCCATGCCCCATGCTGCCAAAGACATTCGGCCGAAAAGAAATATAGATAGGGCCGGTCTGGTAGAGTGCGCGGCGGATCTGCGGCATAACTACTCTAGAAAAGGTTTCCTCATTATCCCAATGTAACGTGTGCCCTTTGAAGCCGAGCTTCTCCATGGCTAGAAGCATGTCGCTGGGGTAGGTGCCTTGGTTGCTGGCAGACATCTCAGAGGAGAGTTCCGCGACTTGATCCTGGTCAGTCTTGATCCCGTGGTAGCCGGCGATCATGGTAGCGGAGGCGGGTACGCAGTAGTTGCCTTTTTGCTGGATCATGGGCACGTTTCTTAAAGCGTGCGCCTCCGGTAGATCGATGTCTTCGGCAGCCAAAGCGCTTGCCAGCATTATAACTATGCCAAATGTCTGCTTCACCTCTAGGGGACGATCAGGGCGACGTTGTCTTGCAAATTCAAAGTACGGGCAAGGGTATACTCGAAAACGCGCGTATCACCATGCCGGGAGACCCAATCCAAGTGTATTATGCTATCTTGATCGAGCCCTGTCGCACGGAGCTTGAGGCCAATATAGGTATGCGCCTCCGTTTCCTGGGCAGTGTCGGTCACGTAGCTGATCAAGGCGGATGGGCCGATGGTGCCGGTGAGATAATCGATGACCGGTGCCGGCCAGCGATTGACAGGTTTATTCTGCGCGGCGTATTTGAGGGTGGTCTGAGCGTTGGCTAAATCGCCGGTTTCCAGATAGGCAAAATAGGCGATGAGGAGCGGGTAGGCTGAGCTTTCGCTGGATTTGTTATACATCAAGGTCGCCTGTTTGGCCGAGCGCACGGCGTCGGAGAACTCACCGCGGCACATATGCGTCCAGGCCAGAGACTCGTAGAAGAAGCCGTTAACCGGCTGTTCGGCAGTGGCTTGCTCGAAGGAGGAAAGCGCGGCATCGAAATCTTCCATGTTAAAGGCAGCCAGCCCACGGCCGTTCCAGGCAAAGGCGTGGCGAGGGTAGTTTTTGACTATGATATCATAGGTCGCAAAGGCTTCGGGGTGGCGTTGCATATCAGCAAGGATCATGGCTTGGCCGAGTAGGGCAGAGAGGTCACTTTCGTTTTCGGTGAGCGCTTGTTTGAAGTGATCCAGTGCGCGGCTCGAATCGCCAGATTCCAAGAGTGTATATGCTTCGGAGACGAGGGGGCTCTGCATCAAGACAGGATCCTGCACGAGGCTTATTTGTGCATGTCCGAAAGTGAATCCCCCGATCATGCCGGTAGCCCCAAGTAGCAGCAGCTGAATGCGTTTGAGTGGTCTCATTTGTTCGAAAGGTCTAACATTCTTGATGCTAGTGACAATGTCAATTTACAGGGGCATTTGTTCCCGGTTGCCATTAAATCCACGGGGGCACAAACCGCAACAGTTGCCGGAACGCGTCCCGCACCTAGAGAGGCGGACTTACGTATGCGGCTTCCTTTAGGTGGCCGCCTTAGCCCGCACGACCTCGACGCTTTGTTCCCACAATGAGGTCAATAACAGGTTAGAACGCAGCATCGATCAGGGGCTGCCCTTGCTGCCCCCGGCTGGCCTCTCTGAGCAAATCCTCGAAGCGGTCGATTGTCGCTTGCCAGGGGTAGTTCTCAGCGGTGCGGCGGGCGGCTTTGCGCTGAACCGCGCAAGCTGCGGGATCCAAAACCATCTGGATCGCTTTGCGCATGAAGGCCGCCTCATCGCCGAGGGGCGGGAGGAAGCCATTTTTTTCATCCTGGATGAATTGGCGCCCAGCCGCGTAATCGTATGTGAGCACAGCCAAGCCGCTGGCCATTGCTTCAATGACGACATTTCCAAAGGTTTCGCTCGTGCTGCCGAAGATAAAATAATCGGCTGAGGCGTAGTGCCGCGCCAAATCTTCGTCAAAGCGCATCCCGGCGAAATGGACCTCGGGCCATTGCCGCTCCAGTTTCTTGCGCACGGGGCCGTCGCCGACCAACACCATTTTCAATTCGGGACAAAATCGTCGTGCTCGAGACCAAGCCTTGAGCGTGAGCGGTATATTTTTTTCCGCTGCGGCGCGTCCAACGTAGATCGCGACGGGGGTCTCATCCGTCGCACCCCATTCTTCGCGAAGCCGGACACAGCGTTTAGAAGGGGCGAATAGTGTCGTGTCGGCTCCCCGGCCGAGCATTTCGAGCCGCTCGATGCCTTCTTTGCTCAAGCGCTTAATCAGGCTGGGGTCGGGCACGGTAGTCAGCGCACAGGAATTGTGAAACCAGCGGAGATAGGCGAGCATGCTGCGCGCGGCAAAGGCCGCCCCGTAGTTTGCGCAGTAATCCTGAAAGTTAGTATGGAACGTAGAGCTAGCCGGGATACCCAAGTTCCGTGCCGCCCTGAGTGCGGAAAAGCCGAGCGGGCCTTCAGTGGCGATATGAACAAGGTCGGGTTGTAGCGTTTCAAGGAGTTGTTTTAACTCGCCGGGAAAAGGTAGGCCGAGCTTGAGCCCTGCGTAGTTGGGAATCGGAATGCCGAAGACCTCGTGGATCCTTAGCTGTGGGCTGTTCGCGTGCCCAGAGTCGCTGCGTCGTGGCTTAATTAGCGTAATAGCATGCCCTTTGGCGAGCAGTCCCCGGACCAGGCGCTGGTTCGTCATAGCGACGCCGTTGACCTCGGGCGGGTAGGTTTCTGTAACTAGGGCGATATGCATAAGCTTAAAATAATAGCCAAATGTTGCTTTTACGATTAGGCGTCGTCCCCATTGACGCAAGTGCTGCATTGTGACGAATGAGTGACTGTGGAAGCACGCGATTCCGGATTGAAAGCACTGCGGCCACGTGCATGTTCACTCCTGACATGATTATTGAATCTCAAGAACTCCCGCCAATCGGCACCAATGCCTTTGCCTTAATTGAGCCATCACTCAAGGAATGTGTGATTATTGATGCACCTGCAGAGGCCTATGATTGGGCCGTGCAAATCGCTGAAAAGCACGGCTGCTCAATCGTTGCTCTGATCCTAACGCACGGGCATTGGGATCACATTCTGGATGGGCATAAATTTGCGACGGCGGGGATCCCCACCTACGGGCATAGAGATGACGCAGAGATGTTTGCATCGCCCTCGAAAATGGCTAGCTACGCCGTGCCGGGGCTGGAACTGATAGAAGTGCCCATCCGGCACTGGATAGGTGGCGGCGATCAATTGGACTTGCTCGGCACAAACATGGAGATTCGGCATGTGCCCGGCCACTGCCCCGGTAATGTGCTCGTCTATCTCGCCCGCGAGCAGGCCGCGATTGTCGGCGATGTGATCTTCGCCGGCAGTGTGGGACGCTACGATCTGCCCGGTGGTGATTTTTCCGTTTTGGAAAAGTCGATTAAGACGCAAGTTTACACGCTGCCCGACGATACCGCGATCTATCCCGGTCATGGCCCCGCGACTTCGGTTGCACGGGAGAAAGCACACAATCCATTCGTCAAAGGATGATACCTTCGCAGAGTAATGATGCGCACTTTATGCGCTGCGCCCTGGAGCTGGCGCAACGGGCCTGGGGGCAGACGCATCCCAATCCTATGGTCGGTGCGGTCATTGTGGAAGGTGGCACGGTCGTGGCGCAAGGCTGGCATCATCGGGCGGGTGAAGCCCACGCGGAGGTCGAGGCGCTCAGGGCACTCGGACGCCAGCCATCGGAAGAGGCCATACTCTATGTGACACTGGAACCGTGCAGCACCTGCGGACGCACGGGCGCCTGCACGGACGCGATTATCGAAGCGGGTATCCGGCGCGTCGTCGTCGGAGTAGAAGATCCGAATCCCGCCCATGCCGGACACGGCTTGGGTGTACTCCGCGCCGCGGGGGTCGACGTGACTTCTGGCGTGCTGGCTGCGGAATGCAGTGACCTTAATTTGATTTTCAATCATTGGATTACGGGGCAAACGCCCCTCATCGCGGCCAAGATGGCGCTCACCTTGGACGGTAAATTCGCAGCCGCTTCGGGGCATTCCCGCTGGGTGACCGGTGAGCAGGCAAGAAACGATGTTATGCGGTGGCGCCGTTACTTTCCCGCCATCGCGGTGGGGGCGAACACCGTGCTAAGGGATGATCCCAGCCTGACGTCTCGCATGGGCGACGAAGTGTGCTGCCCGATTCGCTTCGTCTTCGACCGTAATTTGAAGACGCTCGAGGCTGCGTCGCCACCCCGCGTCTATTCGGATGCCCATGCAGCTCGCACGATTATTCTTTGTTCGGAAGCTGCCGCAGTCGATGCAGATGCGAGACTGGCACCTGACGTGACTCTCTGGCCTCTGCCTGAGCTCGGGACGCATCTGGACTGGCGAGCCTTTCGCAGACGTTGTGTCGAAGAGGGCATTTGCGGCGTCTATGTCGAGACGGGGCCGACCTTAGCTACCCGTGTGATCGAGGGCGGGCTTGTTGATTACCTATTCATTTATCAAGCACCCAAGCTGATGTCCGATGCCGCCTCGCCCGGCTTGGGTTCGCTGCGTCATTCGCAATCGATGAATGAGGTCTTCGCCTTGCGGGACCTGCGCTTCGCGAGCCTGGGTGATGACCGTTTGACCCGGGGGTTTTTACAAGTATGAGGGCACTGATCGTGGCGACGGGAAACGCGCATAAAGTCACTGAATTTGATCGCTTACTCGAAGGTTGCGGTTTCGAGCTTTGCTCGGCCAGCGTTTGCGGCGGCATGCCCGACGTGGTGGAGGACGGTGACAGCTTTGCTGCGAACGCCCAGATCAAAGCGATCGCTCTACGAGCTCTTGCGCCACCTGAAGCTTGGGTCGTGTCCGACGATTCCGGGCTCGAGGTCGATGCGCTTGAGGGTGCTCCCGGCATTTTTTCGGCACGCTACGCGGGTCAGGGTGCCACGGATCGAGCCAATTTGGAGAAACTGCTGGTCGAACTAGCGGATCTGCCCCCGATGCAGCGCAGCGCGCGCTTTCGTTGCGTGCTTTGTCTGATTGATCCGCATGGTGAAGAGCATTTTTTCGAGGGTGAGTGTAAGGGCTGCATCGCGATGGAACCATCGGGCACGGAGGGTTTTGGCTATGACCCGGTATTTATACCTGCGGGCCATTCAGAATCCTTTGGCGAGCTGGGCGATTCAGTTAAGAGCCGTCTTAGTCACCGTGCTGCAGCTGTGCAGAAGCTGCGTGAAGGCCTAGAGGCATTTGAGGTTTAGGGTGATTGAGATACAAATTCGATGCAGACGAGATAGTTGAGTTGCATGCCTGATCACACGATACGAATTGTCGACGATTCTCCCCTCGATCTGGGATTAATTATGCGTTCGGGCTCACTTTCTGTGGATGCTTCATCGTCAGCGGGCTTGTCGCTGGCCAAGCCAGACTTAAAATTGTATGGGTCGATCTTAAGATGTCGCGCAATTAGGCCCTTGGTAGGCTAGACGGGCGATTTCCCATAAAACCATCTCGACAAAAGCGCACAGACTGAAACCCTGCACCTTTATCTATTTTATAAGTGCTATGCAAGAAGAGTTAAACGCAATCGTCGCTGGCGTGCGGGAGAAGAGTCCCAGTATTTCTACGCGCGCGGAATTCGAGGCCTACAAGGCTACCATCACTGGTCCCAAGGGTGCCCTCACTGAGGTCATGAAAGGCATGGCTACAGTTCCCAAAGAGGACAAGCCAGCTATGGGCAAACTCATTAATGAGGCCAAGACTGCCGTCACAACTGAGTTTGACGCCGTGCTTGAGCGTCTCGAAGGCGCCGAATTGGCCGCCAAGCTGGGCCCCACCATCGATCCCACGCTACCCACGCCCGACGGCGCACGCGGCACGCTCCATCCCATTGCCCAAGTGCGCGAGGAGATGGTCGACCTATTCCGTCGGATCGGATTTTCCGTGGCCGAGGCGACTGAAGTCGAGACCGAGCACTATTGTTTCGATGCGCTGAACATTCCGGGCGACCACCCCGCGCGTGATATGCAGGACTCGTATTATCTGCCAGACGATTTGATCGTCGATAACGTCAGCAAAGAGGCCGACGAAAAATACTTGCTCCGGACACACACCTCAACCGTGCAGATCCGCACAATGTTGAAAGAGAAACCGCCGATCCGTATCGTCGCTCCCGGTCGCTGCTTCCGCCGTGATACGCCGGACGCCACGCACAGTGCGAATTTCCACCAGATCGAAGGTCTCTACGTCGATAAGGACGTTACGCTGCTCGACCTCAAGGCCACCCTCGATCACTTCGTTAAAACAATCTTCGGCCCGAAGGCCAAGACACGCCTCCGTCCGAGCTTCTTCCCATTCACGGAGCCGAGCTTTGAGATGGACTTCTTCTCTCCCGACCTCGGTAAGCTGAGCAACAAGTGGCTCGAAATTATGGGCTGCGGCATGGTTGACCCCGAGGTCTTTAAGGCCGTCGGCATCGACCCTGAAGTCTACACCGGTTACGCCTTCGGCATGGGCATCGAGCGCATTGCCATGATCCTTCAAGGCGTCGACGATATCCGCTACTATTACCAAAACGACGTCCGCTTCCTCAAGCAGTTCGCGTAACACATACTTCAAATTCTTAGCCACGGATGAACACGGATTTCCACGGATAAGTTAATTAGATCTTCTTCATCCGTGAACATCCGCGTCAATCCGTGGCTTAAAAACTGTCTATACTGAAATGAAAATTTCCTACAACTGGCTCAAAAACTACATCGAACTCGATCCCGTCGAGCACTCACCCGAAGTGTTGGCTGAAGTCTTGCCGCTGCTTGGCTTTGATATCGAAGAATACGAGAAGCTGGGACCGCCCCAACTCGACAACGTCGTCGTCGGCGAAGTCCTTGAATACGTCCAGCACCCGGACGCCGACCGCCTGCGCTGCTGTAAGGTGTCCACGGGCAAAGAGGGCGTAGTCCACGACATCGTCTGCGGTGCCAGGAACTTCACCCAGGGTGATAAGGTCATGGTCGCGCTGCCCGGCGCCGTCCTCCCCGGCGATTTCAAGATCAAAGCCTCCAAGCTGCGGGGCCAGCCCTCCGAGGGTATGATGTGCTCCGCCAAGGAGCTCCAGATCGGCCAGGATCACGACGGCATCATGATCCTCGAACCGGACACCGCGCTCGGCACGCCGCTGAACGCTCTCTTCGCCGACGGCGACACGGTCTTCGACCTCGAGATCACGCCCAACCGTGTCGACGTGCTGAGCCACATCGGCGTCGCCCGCGAGCTGGCCGCTAAGTTTGGCCTCGATGTGAAATACCCCGATGTCAAAGCCAGCTCGGAAAACGAATCTACTGGCGAGCCTCTCATCAGTGGTGTCGAGGTCAGCGCCGCCGAGGCCTGCCCGCACTATACTGCAGTCTGCATTAAGGGCGTCCAAGTCGGCCCCAGTCCGCGTTGGCTCAAGGACGCCATCGAGGCCACTGGTCAGCGCTCGATCAATAACGTTGTCGATGTCACCAACTACGTGCTGCACGAAACCTGCCAGCCGCTCCACGCTTTTGATGCCGCCAAGATCAAAGGTGGCCGGCTCCTCGTCCGTATGGCTGACGAGGGCGAGAAGATCACCACCCTTGACGAAGTGGAGCGCACGCTCTCTGCCGACATGGCCGTGATCGCCGACACTGAGCGTCCGCTCGTAGTGGCGGGCGTCATGGGCTCGCTCGATGCGGAGGTGGACGCCAACACCACCGACATTGTTCTCGAAGCTGCATACTTTGCGCCGACTTCCGTCCGCACCACTTCGCGTAAACTCGGCCTCTCGTCGGACAGTTCCTACCGCTTCGAGCGAGGCGTCGACCCCAAGGGCATCACCTACGCCTCGCTTCGCGCCGTCGATTTGATCCTCCAAGTTGCTGGCGGCACCGTCGACGGCGACCTGATCGAGGAGGGGCGTGAGCCGCCCACGATCAGTGAAATCACACTCTGCCCGGATCGTGTCCGCCGCTTCATCGGTTTTGATGTGAGCGACGCCGAGATCCAATCTGTACTCGAATCGCTAGGACTGGAGGTAGGGGCCCATGGCGAATCCGATGGCACCGTCCGTTGGAATGTTTCGATTCCCTCCTACCGCGGTGACTTGGAACGTGATGTCGACCTGATCGAGGAATTTATCCGTGTCTATGGTACCGATAAAATCCCCGAATCCGACGTCGTCGCCCGGGGTATCCGTGACGATGACCACCGCATCTATACGGTCAACGAAGCCGTGGCTCACTACCTGACCGGCCAGAACTTCGACGAAGCCTTCCTCTATTCGCTCCGGGCTCCTGAGGAGACGCAGTTCTTCTTCGGCGAGGCCAGCCACAAAGTACTTGCCCTAGATAATCCGCTCCAGAGCGACCAGAGCCACCTGCGCCCTTCGCTCATCCCCGGATTACTGGATGTGCTCAAGCTCAATGCCGCCCGCGGGACGGGTGCTACCCGCTTCTTCGAGCGCGGCCACGTCTACCGCGAAGTCAACGGCAAGATGGTGGAACTCGTCTCCGTCGGTTTCGTCATCGTAGCTGATCAGGTTCGCCGTGAATGGCGCCAGCGCGAGGAGGCCGATTTTTACACCGCCAAAACGATCAGCGGTGCGATCTTGGAGATCGCCGGTACTGCAGCGAGCAAGCTGACGTTCCAGCCAATCGGAGACTGTAAACTCTGGCAGGCGGGCCACTCCGCCTACGCCGGCGACTTCGCAAAAATGGGCTTTGAAGCCACTTGCGGCCTACTCAACATCGCGACCCTCAAGGCGCGTTGGGACCTGACCACACCCGTCATCGCCGGATCCGTGCTGATGACGCCGAAGTTCTTCGAGCGCAGAGCGAAGCGTGGTCGCCACAGCGGCGTCAGTAACCAGCCCGCTTCAAGCAAAGACATCGCCCTGATCGTGGACGAGTCCGTCCTCGCCGGCGACGTCGAGAAGGACGTGGCTAAATTCGCGAAGAGGGCGACCCAAGGCTTCGACTGCGAGAGCGTTCGCATCTTTGACCTTTACCAGGGCGAAGGCTTGCCTGAAGGGAAGAAGAGCCTCGCGTTGACCATGAGCTTCCGCGCCGCCGACCGCACGCTGAAAGACAAAGAAGTCAACGCCGCCTTCGACGAAATCCAGAAGTTGATCAACGAGAAGACCGATTACCAAATCAGAAAATGAGCACACCACATATTGACATCGATTACGTCGCCAACCTCGCACGGATCGACCTTTCGGACGACGAAAAAGCCAAGCTCGGCTCACAGCTCGACGACATCCTCGGCTACTTCGATAAGCTGAACAGCGTCGATGTCGATGGCGTCCAGCCCATGGCGCACGCCCACAAGGTCTTTAATGTCTGGCGCGAAGGCGACCAGCCCGGCGCGACTTACGCCCCCGAAGTCCTTACCAAAATGGCTCCCGAGTCCCGCGGCAACCAGGTCGTCGTTCCCAAGGTCGTCGAGTAATATTTTGAGCCACGGATGAACGCGGATTAGCACGGATTGATTATGAGCCTAGAACGAGAAGACATCACCAAGGAGATTATTGGAGCAGCCTTTGAGGTGCACAATGCACTGGGCTATGGCTTCCTTGAGAAGGTCTATCAGAACGCGATGATCGTAGAGTTGAAGCTCCGAGGGATCGACGCTACTGCCGAAAAACTCATTCAGGTGTATTTTAAAAACCATATTGTAGGTGATTATCGTGCGGATCTGACGGTTGATGATGTCATCGTAGAACTCAAAGTGACTGCTCAATATAATTCGAAAGACGAACCTCAGCTGCTCAATGAATTAGCAGCAACCAAATCTCCAGTCGGCTTGCTAATCAATTTCGGCCGAGAAAAAGTAGAATTCAAAAGATTTATTTCATCCACAAAATAGAAACTGTAATGCTGTGATTTTTAGCCACGGATTGACGCGGATCATCTCATACGCACTTCTTTAAAATTTATTATTAAGCATCCGTGAACATCTGCGTTAATCCGTGGCTAAAATTTCCATTTCCAATGTCCGATCTTCATTTCAAAACCATTACTGAACTGGCCGCCATGCTGGAAGCAGGCGATACTACATCTGTGGCTATCACCCAAGCGGTGATTGACCGGACTGCAGCGGTGGACGACCGAGTTAAAGCCTTCCTTGCCTCCGACGCTGACGACGCGCTCGCTCAGGCCGAAGCTTCCGACGCACGCCGTGCTGCGGGCAAAAGCCTCGGCCCGCTCGACGGCATTCCCATCGGGATCAAAGACACGCTCGCAGTTAAAGACCAGCCGCTGCGTTGCGCATCCAAGATGCTGGAAAACTTCGTCTCGCCCTACGACGCCACGTGTATTACGAAGCTCCGTGAGGCGGGCGCGGTTATCTGGGGTCGCCTCAACATGGACGAGTTCGCCATGGGCTCTTCGACCGAGAATTCCGCCTACCAAACCACGGCCAATCCCTGGAACCTCGAAACCATCCCGGGCGGTTCCTCTGGAGGGAGTGCGGCCGCCTTGGCGGCAGGGGAGGCCATCGCTACCCTTGGTACGGACACGGGCGGCTCCATTCGACAGCCCGCTGCGCTCTGTGGTGTGGTTGGTATGAAGCCCACCTACGGACTCATTTCCCGCTACGGATTGGTTGCCTTCGCATCCTCGCTCGATCAGGTAGGTCCTTTCGCCCGCACGGTCGAAGACGCCGCGCTCCTAATGGAGGCCATGCTGGGTAAGGACGATCTCGACTCTACTTCGATCGCCCCACAAGGCGAGACGAACTACGCCGCCGCGCTGAAAGAGACGAAGGGCCCCTGGAAGCTCGGCGTCCCGCAGGAGTTCTTCGGTCAAGGCATCGACCCCGAGGTCAAAGCCAATATCGAAAATGCTATCGATTGGTATAAGAGCCAGGGCTGCGAGATTGTCGACATCTCCCTGCCGCACTCTGAGCTGGCTGTGCCGGTTTACTATATCGTAGCCACAGCTGAAGCCTCCTCCAATCTCGCCCGTTTCGATGGCGTGCGCTACGGCCACCGCAGTGAGGAGGCGAAAGACGCGTTGACCCTTTTCACCAAGAGCCGCGGTGAGGGCTTCGGCGACGAAGTGAAGCGCCGTATCATACTCGGCACTTATGTGCTCAGCTCGGGCTACTACGACGCCTACTATTTGCGCGCGCAAAAAGTCCGTCGCCTCATCCTTAGCGACTTTGAAAAAGCCTTCGAGCAGGTCGACGCCATCCTCACGCCGACCTCACCCACGCCCGCTTTCAAACGGGGCGAGCGCGCCGACGATCCGCTCGCCATGTATCTAAGTGACATCTACACTATCTCGGTTAATCTCGCCGGCCTACCCGCAATCTCTGTGCCCAGCGGCTTCACCGAAAGCGGCCTGCCTATAGGCCTGCAAGTCATCGGCAAAGCCTTCGGCGAAGCCGACATGTTCGCGGTAGCGAATGCCTTTGAAAAAGCCCACGACTACTACAAAGCGGTGCCAGCTTTGTAGAGTGGGGAGTGGGGAGTGGGGAGTATAAAATCTCCAACTAACTTTCCACTTCCAACTCTTCACTCCCAACTTAAAAAAACTTCCCACTCTCCACTTCCCACTTAAAAGAACTTCCCACTTCAGTATGAAATACGAAGCCGTCATCGGACTTGAAATCCACGTCCAAGTTAAAACCCGGACTAAGATGTTCACCGCCGTGCCCTACGAATACGGTGCGGCACCCAACACCTTGACCGATGCCGTTGTGCTCGGGCTCCCCGGCACGCTGCCAGTGCTCAACCACGCCGCTATCGAGAAGTGCGCCAAGCTCGGGCTTATGCTCGGTTGCGAAATCGCAGAGGAGTGCAAGTGGGATCGTAAAAACTACTTTTATCCCGACTCGCCCAAGAACTACCAGCTCACCCAAAACGAGCAACCGCTCTGCATCGGCGGCAAGGTCGAGATTGAGTTGCCCGGTCCGTCCCGCAACGTCGAAGGCGCGCACCGCTGGGTGCAGCTCAACCGCATCCACCTCGAAGAAGACCCCGGCAAGCTGACCCACGAGGCCTTCGAGACGGTGATCGATTTCAACCGCGCCGGTGTCCCGCTGGCCGAGATCGTGACCGAGCCGGATATGAGCTCGTCCGAAGAGGCCGTCGCTTTCCTCAACGCCTTGCGCAACCTCATCGTCTATGCGGGTATCTCCGACTGCGATATGGAAAAGGGCCAAATGCGCTGCGACGCCAACGTCTCCCTGCGCCCCGCCGGCTCCGAAAAGCTCGGCACTCGCACCGAGATGAAAAACCTCAACTCCATCTCCAACGTCAAAGCCGCCATCGAGTACGAGATCGAGCGCCAGACCGAGATCCTCGAAGAGGGCGGCAGCATCACGCAGGAGACCCGCCGCTGGGACGTCGAGAGCGGCACCAGCTTCTCCCTCCGCAGTAAGGAAGAAGCCCACGATTACCGCTACTTCCCCGATCCTGACCTCATGCCCGTGCAGATGGATCGCGCCCGCGTGGCGGAGCTCGCTGCCGAGCTGCCCGAGCGCCCGCTCGACAAGCAGCGCCGCTACCAGCAAGAGCTCGATTTGCCCTTCACTATCACCTCCGTGCTCTGCGTCAATCGCGAGCTCAGTGAGTTCTTCGAAGCAGCCCTCCAGACGCACAACGCGCCCAAGCAAATCGCCAACTACATCACCAACGATTTACTCCGCGAACTCTCCGCCGCCTCCGAGCACGGCGATAGCGCCCTCGACGTAGGCCAGTGTCAGCTCACGCCCGCCCACATCGGCACACTGGCCAAGATCATCGACGAAGGCGTCATCTCCAAACAGATCGGCAAAGAAGTCTTCACCGAAATGTTCGCCACCGGCGAGATGCCAGACGCCATCGTCGAGAAGAAAGGCCTCAAACAAAGCAACGACACCGGCGAGATCGAAGCCCTCTGCCGCGAAGCCATCGCCGGTAATGCAAAGGCCGTCGGCCAATATAAAGACGGCAACGAAAAAGCCCTCAACGCTCTCAAAGGCCCCGTCATGAAAGCGACCAAGGGCAAAGCTAACCCAGCAATGCTCGATCAGCTTTTAAAGAAGCTGATTGATGAGGGGTAGGGGATGCGATCCGATTTGTTGCCAGGAGCAGAAGACGGGAATTCGTAGCGACGCGACGCCAGTCGTGTCGACGTAGAGACGGCCAAGGCGCTGGCGCGTCGACCTCGCTAGCGCGAGTTCGCTACAAAAGGCGCAGTGACAACTTTTCCGATTACACCCATCTTTTTCTTCAAGGAATGGCTACGTGAAGGGGTCAGCTTCGTGAAGGGGTCAGCCTAATGTTTGCTTCGCCATCTCCGTCAGAACTCCGTCATGATTATGCTAGCCTAGCTCAATGAGTTGTTCAAATCTCTGAGGGCGCGAAACGGGTCATTGCTTCGCTATATCCGCTTCGCTCCGTCCGTAATTTTTGTAATCTCAAGAACTACGTCATTGACTTAACTATTGACGAGGTGTGTCAGTGACGTATATTGGTTTGCATGCTTTTCATCTAAACACCGATATTCACGAAGCAAGCCAACGGTGGGCTTTTTACAGATGAGGAGCTTAAGCAGTTGCAGCTGGAGCTTTTGGAGGATCCGAACCGCGGCGACCTGATCGCGGGCAGCGGAGGACTTAGGAAGATTCGGCTAGCTCGAAAAGGTGGCGGGAAAAGCGGCGGCTTTCGAGTGATCTATTACCGCAGTACGCCGGATGTGATTTTCCTGCTGCTGGCTTATCCTAAGAATAAACAGGACAATTTATCCAAAGCCGAAGTGAAACTCCTACGGGAGTGGATCGAAGGTTAAGAAAGGGCAGAACCATGGACGCAGAACTCTTTAACGAACTGAAAGACTCGATCCGCCAAATGAAGGCGATCGAGAAGGGCGAACTCGCGCCAACACGCGTTCGCGTGATCAACCCTGAGAATGAGGTGGCGCAGGCGCGTATGCAGCTCGGAATGACGCAAGAGGCTTTTGCCAAACTACTGGATACGCCGGTCGGAACCGTGCGCGGATGGGAGCAGGGCAGGCGTCAACCGCCGCCGAGTGCGAAAGTCTTGATGCGAGTGGCCACGAAGTATCCCGAACAAGTGCTCGAATGCGCAGAGGATGCGGTAACTTACAACTCTAAGTAGATGGTTTTTTAGCCACGGATGGACGCTGATTTTCACGGATAGAATGCGTGGGATGAATCCGTGCACATCCGTGTCGATCCGTGGCTGGCTGGCTGGCGAGTTTCGGACAGGTACGCGTCGGCAGCGATGGAACGCTGCCCTCCAAGTGTCTTAACGCTTTTTCTTTTCTTTGAAGAACTGGTTCAGGAAATCGACGGGGAAGGGGAATACGATGGTGGAGTTGTTCTCCCCGGCGATTTGGTTAAGCGTTTGCAGGTAGCGGAGCTGAATCGCCTGCTCTTCACCGGCTAGAATGGTGGCTGCCTCGGTCAGCTTGGTGGCTGCCTGGTGCTCCCAGATTGGTCGCAGGCGCCATCGCCGCAATATGGCTGGCGTAGAGAATGTATGTGCCTGCACTGGCTGCGCGACTGCCCTGAGGCCCGACGTAGCCAACCACTGGGACGCGCGAGGCCAGAATGGTCTGGATAATCTCTCGCATCGCCTGATCGAGCCCGCCGGGTGTGTCCATTCGCAAAATGATGACTTCGGCCGCACTGTTTTGCGCATCTTCCATCGAGCGCACGATATAGTCCGAGGTTGCCGGGCCGATCGGACTGTTAATTTCCAGCTGCCAGACATCTCCTGGCATCGAAGCCATGGAACTGCCGAGCACGAAGCTCATCAGGAAAAACAATTTTGGCATCATGTCTCATCCCCTCCGATCCAGCAGACGATGACAGCACCCATACGGGGGCGATGCTTTCGCCATTTGCTCTGCTATTATACAATCCCAATCAAAGCAAATTGTCAATAGCAGTGGTCAGCCAGTTCAGTGTTTTGGATTGCTCTTCAAAGAATTGAATGCCTCCCCTTATTTGCGTTAATCTATGCGCCGTCGGGTAATTTGGCAGCTCTATCGAGTGGGTATCTGAGCTTGTGCGCGGTATCCGCGAGGGGGGGTACTTGCCAAAGTCTACATCACGCCCAAGCTATGGGGGTGAACAAAGAACTTAGCACACTCGCCCAGAGAGCTTGTGAAGCAGCGTTGGCGGCGGGGCGGGTCATCACCTCTTACACTGCCGGGCAGGTCGTTGTACACTACAAAGAGGGCAGCGACAGTCTCGCCTCGCAAGTGGTGACGGAGGTGGACGAACAAAGCCAAGCGGCCATTCTGGAAGTTTTGGCACCGACCTTGGCGAGCCATGATCTGGCCTTGCTGACGGAGGAACTCGCTGACGATGGCAGCCGTTTTGAGAAAGACTATTTCTGGTGTATCGACCCGATGGACGGGACTTTGCCCTTCACACAAGGCAAGCCTGGCTACGCCGTAGCCATTGCGCTCATACGTCGCGATGGGGAGCCGATGATTGGCGTGGTCTATGACCCTGTCCGGGAACGCCTCTACCGTGCAGTCGCGGGCCAGGGCTTATGGATCAATGAGGATAAATGGCGGCTTCCCTTGGCAGAGTCCGCTGGCGACTGTTTTTATTTTTATGTCGATTGCACTTTCGAGAGCGATCCCCTCCGTGATGTGATGACGACGCAGATGCAGGCGCTGGCGCAGCGAATGGGTTACGCGCGATCCGTGATCGAAGTCGATGGTGGCGCGGTCTCTAGCGCGTGTCATGTGCTCGAAAACCCACCCTCGGCCTACATCAAGCCGCCTAAGCCTGAGCTGGGGGGCGGGTCGTTTTGGGATTTCGGGGCGACCGCCTGTATCTTCCAGGAAGCCGGAGCCTATGCCAGGGACTACGCAGGACAAAGGCTCGAACTCAACAGTGCCACCCATGCGTTCTTCAATCATTGTGGTGTCTGTTTCTGCTCTGATCCCGCGTTGGCGGAACGCGTGCAGGCGGAGCTGGAGTGATTTCTTAGTCTGCCTAGTTCGCTGGTTGGAGTGAGCTAGCGGGGATCCTGCGGTTCCAGAGCTCTTTGCCATCTAGGCTCATGATGCGGATGGTTAGGGCGCGCTCAGCTTCGGAGCCGTTGAACTCGATGAGTGCGAAGTGGCGCTCGAAAGTGCTGCTGCCTGGTTGGCGGAAGAAATTCAGCTCCTCTTCATTATTACCCGGATTGGCTGTGAGGGGCCCGAGCGTCAGATCGTAGAGATTATAGCTGTTCGCGTGAACAAGGCGGGTGAGCTCACCGTAGCTTTTACCCCCGCTGATAAAGAAGAGGCCGGCGATCCGCGCTTCGCGCAGCATTTGCAAGAGTTCAGTGTGCTCGCTTTCGGCGAAGCTGAGGTTACTCCGTGAATCAGCCGGGTTGAGAATCGGGGCGCCGGCAATGATAACTTTGAAAGTGGCCGTGCTTTGTAGAAGCGCCTGCCGCAGCCACTCGATTTGCTGCTGGCCGAGTATCTGTGGGCGGGTGGAGGTGTCAGGCGTATCGTTGCGGTAGCTGCGCACGTCGAGCATGAAAAAATCCGCGTCCGCGTAGCGGAATTGAGTGGTGATGCCTTCCAGCCGACCGATCTCCACAGGGCGGGGCCAGAAGGCCTTGAAGCTGTCTTCGGCGATGCCGCGATAGGTGTGGTCTCTGCCGGCATGGGGTGCGCCATAATCAAACTCGCTCCAGGTTGCATATTGGGGCACGCTTTGAAGGAGTGCTTTCAACTGAGGGACCGAGCGGGCTGTAGTAAAGCGTTTGAGGTAACCGCTTCTGGAGGCTCGGTCGCTCGGACGCAGATGTGCTGTGTTACCTGCCCATACCATCAGGGCCGGCTTGGCTTCTGCAATGGTGCTGAAGATGTCATAGCCGCCGCCGAGTATCTGGTAGGGAGGCTCGAAGCCCTCTTCGATCATGTAATGAGCCCCGCCTACAGCGATCTTGAAGTCGGGGGGTGGGGCGCGATCGTAGTAATTGTCAGGCGCGTTAAAAGTGGCAGGGTTCGTGACCAGTTCACCATTGAGTTCGACGCGATAAATGTAGCTCAGACCCGGTTCTACCAGATCAAGCGTGGCGACGGCGGTGTGCCCTGACGCAGCATCGGTTTCCACCGGTGTGCTCCAAGCCCAGTCACCTTCGGCTCCTTTGGCGGCATAGGCGATGCGGACGATCGCGGGCGCATCCGTCTGCACCCAGATTTTGGCTTCGCGCATCTCGAGATGAGCGAGCATGGGGCCGTTGAGGAGCCCAGCTTGCAGGGACGAAAGGACCGCAGAGAGTAAGAGTAAACTAAAAATAGAGAAACAGCGCATGAGCTTAGGGTAATTACACCGTAGGAGGTATCTTGTTCGAGACGTCAAGACACCTTGATCTTGGCGTGGCGCGCGAAATGGACGGTGTTGACCACTCGGTCCATCATCGGGGGGTGGTTCATTGGCGTGGACTGCGCGCTGCAGAGAATGTTGCCCAGCAGGCGCTCGCGTTGCGAAAGATCGGGTAAGTAGCGATGGCGCACTTCAACCAGTTCGGGGCGTAGTTCGAGCCAGAGTGCTTTGATCTCGCTGACCCGAGGGAAGGTGGCGACCCGACGGCACAGCTCCTTACTCGCGCGTAGGTTGGGGGAGCTGCCCAACGATACACTGATCGCTTCCAAGCACGCGCGCTCTTCTTCGGCCAGCGACTCCCAGCTGATACCACAGAGCTCGCAGCGCGCTTCGGAGAGGAGACGGTGTAGCATGCGAGGTCGGATGCGCATCAGTAAGGCAACCCAGCGGATCGGCCAGTTTTCAAATTCGTATGCAATGAAGGCGAAGCGGGTTTTCGGCTGGAGCATACGGAGTTTGGTCACAAGGGCTTCGGCAGAGGTAATGCGTCCGTTGTCCGGTGTATTCTCCAAAAGAGCGCTGGCCAGCATGTATTCGAAGTCCGATACCCGCTCGGCGTAGGGGAGATGTTGCCATAGGGCGGTGAAGACCTGCTCGACTCGGGCGAACCGCATGTCCATCGGCTCGTGTAAACAGCCACCGAAGTAGATAAGGGAAAGATCCAAATAATGAGCGGTCAAGGCGAGGTATGCCTCGACATCGCCGGCTTTAGCCCGTTTCAAGTGAGTGCGGCTGGCTTTGCGCTCGGGCGTGGTGTGGCTGAGCCTAAAGAGGAAACTTCGTAGGGAATTCATTTGTGCAGGTGCAATGGCTGCGTTTACAGTAGCTTCGGTTACAAT
>JACKQG010002041.1_pt1 | contig 26933 bp, 25 predicted proteins | sample 8237621 | NCBI WGS metagenome assembly JACKQG01 (sample SAMN15677084, study PRJNA649215) | marine metagenome | biome: marine; feature: Black Sea; material: saline water; isolation source: suspended particulate matter (SPM) from the Black Sea western gyre | collected 2013-06-09/2013-06-10 | depth... | reverse complement strand
TGTCTCCAGAAAGTTAAAATAAGATTTGAATTCGATGGGAGAACTATATTAGCAATTGCTGATATAGTCAAGCGTTATCTATTAGCGGGCGCTAATATACTCGACAAGGAAGTACCTGTTTAATCTGTGAAGAGAGCTTTGCCAATCGATTGCAGTCATAGACTAGAACCAGAATACCGATAGCATGCAGCTAGGATGTTAGATATCGCGCTATCGGGTTACGAGTGCTCAGTACTTAATCAATACTCCGACTGAAAGCCTTTGCCGCATTTATAAAGGCTGCAGATTGGCATATTCCAGCATTAGCCATTTGCTGCCCGCCTTTTCAAAGTTCACCTGCACCCTGGCCTGGGCCGCCTGCCCTTCGATATTCAGAATAACTCCCGCGCCAAACTTACCATGACTAACACGCTGACCGATCGACAGACCAACATCCTGTTGTATCTGACGTTTACTCACGTCCTGTGCTGGCTGATATACCGGGCGGGTAAACTGTGCCTTGGGACGAATTTCTTCGACCAGTTCCGTCGGCAGTTCCTTGATAAAGCGTGAAACCACATTGTAATTATCATTGCCATACAGGCGGCGGATCTCAGCGCTGGTGACCACCAGTTGCTCACGCGCGCGCGTGATCCCGACATAACACAGGCGGCGCTCTTCTTCCATCTTCGAAGGGTCTTCGCTCGAGCGCTGATGCGGAAACATGCCTTCTTCCATACCGACCATAAACACCAGTGGAAACTCCAGGCCTTTAACCGAATGCAGGGTCATCAGCTGTACGCACTCTTCCCACTCATCGGCCTGCCCTTCTCCGGCTTCCAGTGCGGCATGTGCGAGAAACGCATCCAGCTCTGACAGGTCTTCGATTTGATTGTTATTCTCCAGCTCGAAACTTTTACCGGCACCGATCAGTTCCTGCAGGTTTTCACGCCTGGCTTCACCTTTTTCAGACTGGTCTTTGTCGAAATGTGCCTTCAGCCCCGACTTCGCGATACATAGCTTCATCTGTTCAGACAGACTCAGCAATGCGGATTCGGTTACCAGCGTACTAATCAGATCGATATAGGCAGCTACTGCCGATTTCGCCCGTGCCGAAAGCTGATTGCTCTCGACCATGGTCAGCGCTGCAGACCACATCGACTGTTGCTGTTCGCGCGCATACTGACGGATCTGATCGACAGACTTCTGCCCCAGCCCGCGTGGTGGATGATTGATAGTGCGTTCAAACGAGGTATCGTCCAGCGGGTTGCTCAGCATGCGTAGATAGGCCAGCGCATCCTTGACTTCGGCGCGCTCGAAGAACCTCAGTCCACCATACACGCGGTAGGGAATCCGGCGTGCAATCAGATACTCTTCAAACTGGCGTGACTGCGCATTCGAGCGGTATAGCACCGCTACTTCGTTGCGGCTGCGGCCCTGTTGCTGCCAGCTTTCAATTCTATCGATAACGAAACGCGCTTCATCTTTTTCATTGTAGGCGTTGTAAAACAGGATCGGATCGCCCTCTTCGCCCTCGGTCCACAATTCTTTACCCATGCGTCCCTGATTATTCTCAATCAACGCATTCGCTGCCTTCAGGATGGTCGAGGTGGAGCGGTAATTCTGCTCCAGACGGATGATCTGGGTGGCTGGATAATCACGCTCAAAATGCTGAATGTTTTCGATTCTGGCGCCGCGCCAGCCATAGATCGACTGATCATCATCACCCACCACAAAAACCGGCGTTTGTGGTCCGGCCAGCAGGCGTAGCCAGGCATACTGAATCGCATTGGTATCCTGAAATTCATCGACCAGAATATGCTGGAAGCGTTTCTGATAATGCTCTCTGAGCCGGTCGTTATCACGTATCAGCTCCAGCGATCGCAACAGCAGCTCGGCAAAATCAATCACCCCGGCGCGTTGACACATTTCTTCATACACCCGGTAAATCTGTACCAGTTTCTGCTGTACCGGATCATTCCCAGGATCAACATGCCCGGCGCGTTGGCCTTCATCCTTGCATTGATTGATAAACCATTGTGCCTGTTTCGGTGGCCACAGCTTGTCATCCAGTTCCAGTTGCTTAAGCGCACGCTTGACTACCCTGAGCTGATCATCACTATCCAGAATCTGGAACGCCTGTGGTAGCCTGGCTTCCTGCCAGTGTGCCCGTAGCATACGGTGAGCCAGACCATGAAAGGTGCCGACCCACATGGCTGCGGCAGAAATCCCGAGTAGTTTTTCGACACGGCCACGCATTTCATGCGCGGCCTTGTTAGTAAAGGTAACCGCCAGAACACTGAAAGGAGAGAGCCCGCCGACTTCGCAGATCCAGGCGATGCGGTGGATCAGAACGCGGGTTTTTCCACTGCCAGCTCCGGCTAGCACCAGTATCGGTCTGGCTTCGGCGGTGACGGCCTGACGCTGATGGTCATTCAGGGAATCTAAGATGTAGGATACATCCATGGTGTATTGTCGCTGTTATCAAAAGCCTTCGATTGTAACAGCTGCAGCTGGGGTGCTATATAAAAATATCCAGCAAGCGGCCCTGTTGCGCCGTCGCTTCGGCCGTACGGGTATAGCTGGAGATAGCGCCCTGATTGGCTGGATCAATCGACTGGGGATTGCGTTTTCGTTGTTGCTGATCGGCCGATATTTGTTCCAGCAGCTCGCCTTTAAACACATATTCAACCGTTTGCTGGCGATTATTTTTCTGCTCGGTATCGAGCTGTCGCGGGGTCGCGGGCGGGCGGTAATCGGTCAGCGATTGACTGTCTGCACGACCACTATAAGCCGCTGGTGAAGGAAGATAGCTACCGCTTATTGGCATAGAAAGCTCGCTTGATCAATATCTGTATCGATTAAATCTTCCAGCGCTCGCTGGCCTGCTGGTCGCTGGCTTTAAAATCCACCCAGCTCTCTCCATCCCGGGTAATTTCCTTTTTCCAGAAAGGGGCTCGTGTTTTCAGGTAATCCATTAAAAACTCACAGGCTTCAAACGCCTGTTTGCGGTGCGCCGAAACCACCACAACCAGCACAATATTGGCGCTTCGTTCGAGCCGCCCGACACGATGAATGATCGCCAGATCATCGATATCCCATTGATCGAAAGCACTATTAGCAATCGTTTCGAGGGCTTTTTCAGTCATCCCTGGGTAATGTTCAAGCTCCAGAGCCAGTAGATTTTGCGCCTCTGAACGATCCCGCACCAGACCGCTAAACGTCACAATAGCACCGATGTCAGTGCGATTTTTACATAGCTGGCGGCTTATCGCTGCTGCATCAAAATCTTCAGTCTGCACGGAGATATACATTCAGCCACCGGTTACCGGAGGGAAAAACGCGATTTCATCGGCATTTTGAATCTTCGACTGTTCATTCGCCATCTGCTGATTGACCGACACCAGCAGTGCCGTGCTCGCGCTAAACGCCTCGTTCCAGCGACCACCACGCTGTGCCAGTAAGCCTTTCAGCAGATGCACGCTGGTCACATCCTGCGGCAGCTCTAGCTGTTCCTGATCGGTGTTAATCTGTTCTCGCAAACTTGCAAAATAAAGCAGCCTGGCCATGGTTTACTCCAGAATATCGTTGAATGACAGATAGTTTACCGTATCGCCTGATTTTATAACGCTATCTTCTGCGATAACCACAAATCCATCCGCCCAGCTGGTCGACATCAGCACCCCAGAACCCTGATTCGGGTACAGACTGGCATGCAATTGATTATCTTTATCGCGCTCGATTCTGGCACGCGTAAACTCGCGCCGGCGATCCGGTTTGCTCCAGTCGAACGCGGCAGTCATCCGGGTTGACTCGGTATAGATTTTATTACGCCCCTGCAGTTTTTTGATGAAAGGCGCAACAAACAGGCAGAACGTCGCGAACACGGAGACCGGATTACCCGGCAGACCCATAAACGCGGTGTCGTTGACGATACCGAATGCGAGCGGTTTACCCGGTTTGATCTTGAGACGCCACATGTGCAGCTCACCCAGTTTTTCCAGCGCGAGTCGAACATGATCCTCTTCCCCCACCGAAACCCCGCCACTGGTAATCACCAGATCGGTTTGTTCTGTTGCGGTTAGAATAGCCTGCTCGGTCTGCTCCAGTGTATCGCCGACGATACCCAGATCGACAATGTCGCAGCCCATGGTCTGTAACAGGCCTGTGAGGGTATAACGGTTTGAGTCGTAGATTTTTCCTGGCGTCAGCGGCTGTCCCGGTTCCACCAGTTCGTCACCGGTAAAGAATATGCCAACCCGTATCCTGCGCGTTACCGTCAACTGACTGACCCCGATCGATGCGGCCAGTCCCAGTTCCTGAGCGCGCAGTTTGGTGCCCTGAGTCAAAATCATCTGACCGCTTTTGATGTCTTCTCCCGCGGCTCGAATGTTTTGCCCCGGCTTTACGCTCGCTTCAAAACAGATATAGTCACCGTCAACATTCACCTGTTCCTGCATGATCACTACATCGGCAGCTGCGGGCACGGGTGCTCCGGTAAAGATTCTGGCCGCTGTTCCGGCCTGTATCGGCTCACCGGTGATACCTGCCGGTATACGCTGGGTAACCCTGAGTCGGGTGTCAGACCCTGTGTTTACATCACTCAATCGAATTGCATAGCCATCCATTGCAGAGTTTGCTGCTGGCGGCACATCGATGGCCGATGTTATGTCGGTGGCGAGAATTCGATTCAAGCTCTGGGTAAGCGCTACGTTTTCGGTTTGTTGAACCGAGCTGGCAAACTTGAGCAGTTTTTCGAGCGCTTCATCATAAGGTACCAGATCGATTTTTTCTTTGATGCTGTCGCAACCACAGTCGGCCATCTCTACACCTCCATGAAGCGCGGCATCATTTCGACCAGATTACAGGGTTTATGGCGCATATCCAGCTGGTGCTGAATGATGCCATCCCAGCCATCCTTACAGGCACCGGGGGAACCCGGCAGACAAAAGATCGGGGTTCCGTTCGCGAGACCGGCCAGCGCACGCGACTGGATCGTGGATGTCTTGATCAGGTCGTAGGACAGTGCTCGAAATACTTCGCCAAAGCCTTCGATCGCCTTATCGAACAGCGGAGTTACCGCCTCGGGAGTAATATCGCGCCCGGTAAGGCCGGTGCCACCGGTGGTAATAATGGTTTCCACCGCCGGATCGGCAATCCAGCGGGAGATCACCGCCCGAATCTGGTAACGGTTATCCGGTACAATGATTTTTTCCGCCAGCTGATGACCGGTTTTAAGCAAGCGCTCAACCAGCAGATTGCCCGACTTGTCGTTGTCTTCAGTACGCGAATCGGAAATCGTCATCACGGCGATTTTGAGGGGAATAAATGCTGCGTTTTTTGATTCAGAATGGCCCATATATTTATCTTCAATTAACTGGTTAAAGGGAAGCCGACTGGCAAGTGTATAGACGCCGGAACTGTTTTGGAAGCTCTAGCCCGGGCAACGCTGAAAACGAACGTGTTAACCGCCGGTTAATGCCATCAGGCGCACCACCTGGCCGGGTTTTTGATTAAACTCGTGCTTCTGTGGTTTTTTCGCAATCGCCTGAATGATCTCCTGCTGCAGATCGTCATCGGAAATACCCGCACGCAACAGCGGGCGCAATTCGAGCTTGTCATCCTGCCCCAGACACAGGTACAGGGTTCCGTCTACCGACAGCCGTACCCGGTTACAGGTTTCACAGAAGTGCTGGGAAATGGGTGTGATAAAACCGATTTCAAAGTCCGTATTGTTGATCCGATAATAGCGCGCGGGGCCACCACCGGTCATGATACCGGGCACCAGATCATATTCCTCGTTTAAGCGTTGCCTGACAGTATCCAGGTTCAGATATTGCGCACTCGCATCGCGCCCGGCACTACCCATCGGCATGGTTTCGATAAAACGCAGGGTAAAATCATTCTGCATACAGTAGTCCAGCACTCGGCGATAGTCATCCAGCTGAGTATCCTTCATCACCACCATGTTGACCTTGATCGGACTGAAGCCCACTGCACGTGCTTTTTGTAGTCCGTTGAGTACCTGTTGCAGCTTTCCACCACCGGTTATCTCGGCAAACTGGTCTTTATCCAGTGTGTCCAGACTGACATTGATGCGACGGATACCGGCCCGATACAGATCTTGCGCCTGCTGTTCCAGCAGGGTGGCATTGGTTGACAGGGATAGATCGTGAATTCCGGGCAGGGCTGAAATCTGACTGACCAGACGGGCCAGGTCTTTACGCACCAGCGGTTCGCCACCGGTCAGACGCACTCGACTGACGCCCAGCTCGCCAAACGCTCGCACCACACGTTCAATTTCTGCAAAGCTTAGCCAGTTGGAGGGCGTTTCGAAATCCTTGAACCCTTTCGGCAGGCAGTAAAAGCAACGCAGATTGCATTTATCCGTGACTGATAGTCGTAAGTAATCGATGCGACGCCCATAAGGGTCGATCAATGCCTGCGAATGCTGTGGCTCGTCTATGATGGCTTTCATTGGTTAAAACCCTGCCAGTGGTTTAGCGGCGACATCAGCGCTGCTGAGTGCGGCGTTACTTAAAGAAGATCGAGTCTAATCAGCAGCACACGGGCTGGACATGACCTTTATCAATTCAGCGCCTATTTGCTTAGCCGACATCGGAATACTGAGCCTTTTTACCGATCCAGTTATCCTGTAATCGCTGACACTGCTGTGCATGACCACTTTGCATCAATAGCTCTGCCAGCTGTTGCGCACGCGCAAACCAGCGTCGATCACGTACCAGATCGACGATGCGGAAACTGGCTTCACCGGTCTGCCGGGTGCCCAGCACTTCTCCCGCTCCGCGAATTTCAAGGTCTTTCTCGGCAATCACAAAGCCATCCTGATGACTGCGTATCACTTCCAGCCGACTCGCTGCCTGGCGCGACAGATCGGATTTAACCAGCAGCAGGCAAAAGCTTTCCACACTTCCACGCCCAACTCGGCCGCGCAGCTGGTGTATCTGCGCCAGCCCCAGTCGCTCCGGATTTTCAATGATCATGATACTCGCGTTCGGCACATCCACCCCGACCTCGATCACCGTTGTCGCCACCAGTAGCTGCAGTTCACACTGTTTAAAGGCCTGTATCGTGTGTTCTTTTTCCGCCGCTTTCATGCGCCCGTGCACCAGTCCGATCGCAATGCCCGGTAACTGCTGCTGCAGCTTGATAAAAGTAAGCTCGGCCGCTTCACACTGTAAAGCCTCCGACTCATCGATCAGGGTACACACCCAGTAAATCTGCTGTCCTTTGTGGCAGGCGGCAGCGACCGAACTGATGAGTTCAGCGCGCTTCGACTCGGCAATGATGGAGGTTTTGACCGGCGTGCGACCCGGCGGCAACTCATCGATCTGGGAATAGTCCAGATCGGCATACATCGACATGGCCAGGGTGCGTGGAATCGGTGTCGCGGTCATAATCAGTTGATGTGGCAGTTGATTTTCTCCCGCTTTTTTCTGCAGCGCCTGACGCTGATCGACCCCGAAACGATGTTGTTCATCGATAATAATCAGTCCCAGTGCATGGAACTCAACACTGGCCTGAAACAGGGCATGGGTGCCGACAATCATCTGCGCCTCGCCGCTCGCGATCATCTGTTCTTTCTGGCGCCGGGTTTTGCCTTTATCCGCCCCCATCAGACTCAGCACATTAATGCCAAGTGGCTTAAACCAGCGCGTAAAATTCTGCACATGCTGTTCCGCCAGAATTTCGGTCGGGGCCATCAATGCACATTGATAGTCTGCGGCGATCACCGGCAGGCAGGCGAGTGCAGCGACCACGGTTTTGCCACAGCCGACATCCCCCTGCAACAGTCTCATCATCGGTGTATTGCGTTCAAAATCCTGCAGAATTTCTTTAATGACTCGCTGCTGAGCGAGCGTTAACTCGAATCCCAACTGCTGTAAAAGCTTTTGCTGAAGCCTCGATTCGGGCGGGATCGTCGGGCAGGGGTAGCCCTGTAGCTGCTGTTTGCGTAACAGCAGGCTAATCCGATGCGCGGCCAGCTCTTCGATGATAAAGCGCTGCTGCGCGGGATGGGTCATGGCCTGAATCTGACGCACATCCTGACTTGTTCTCGGATTATGCAGGATGCTGAGGGCTTCATCGACCGCGGGTAACTGCTGCTGTTTCAACCATTCAGGCGGCAGGGTTTCCGCCAGCTTATGCTGCTCCAGCTGTGTCATCAGCTGTTGCATCAGTTTACGTAGACCAAGCTGATGCAGGCCTTCCGTCACCGGATAGACAGGGGTCAGACTGGGGTTTAAGGGCGGAGGAGAATCCGGGTTTATGATTTCGTACTCCGGGTGCACCATTTCCAGGCGACCCTGCACCAGCCGCACTTCACCGTAACCACGAATCCAGTTTCCACTTTGCAGACGCTGCTGCTGACTGGCAGAAAAATTAAAGAAGCGCAGGGTTAAGAATCCACTGTCATCGCTTACACTGAGTTGCATGATGCGGCGGTTTTGACCCTGTCGACGGTAACTTACCGATGCACTCAGAATCTGTGCCTGAATCAGAACTCGGTGTCCGGACTGTAATGCACTCAGGGGAGTGATGAAGGTGCGGTCTTCGTAGCGCAATGGCAGGTGGAACAGCATCTGCTGCTTGTTCTGAATCCCCAGCCGGAGCAGCTTTTCCCTGAGTCGTGGCCCCACACCATTCAGGGTGGCGACATCTTCCCTGCTCCAGTCACTCATGCCGTTAGTGGGTTTACTGTATTACCATGATCGCATCCATTTCTACCCCAACCGCTTTCGGCAGGGATGCCACGCCGATGGCAGCTCGTGCCGGATAAGGGGTTTTGAAATAGCTCGCCATAATTTCATTCACGACTGGAAAATGACTCAGATCAGTCAGAAAAATATTGAGCTTTACGATGTCCTGTAGATTTCCGCCCGCCGCGCTGCAAACCGCCGAAAGATTGTCGAACACCTGTTTAATTTCGGCTTCGATGCCCCCTTCAACCACCTGCATGGTGGCAGGATTAAGCGGAATCTGGCCCGACAGATAAACGGTTTTATCCACTTTCACGGCCTGCGAATAGGTGCCGATCGCGGCTGGGGCCTGATCTGTCGAAATAATTTGTTTGCTCATGAGATTTTCTCGCTAGATTAAATTCGAATAATTTTATTCACGATTGGCAGTGCATGCAGTTTTTTCATGATCCTTGCCAGATGGATACGATCACGCACCGTGATCACAAATTCGGTGGTGGAGATCAGGCCATCTTTTTCAGACTGATTCACCTGCTCAATATTGGACGACATATTGGAAATGGTTTCTGCCAGTCGAGCCAGTACGCCACGCTGATTCTGCACATCAACCCGTATCGCCGCCAGGTATTCACCCTGCATATGTTCCGACCACTGTACTTCCTGTTTACGGTGGCTATGCTGTGGATCCTGCAGGTTTTTACAGCTCAGTCGATGTACCACCAGACCTCTGCCCTGAGAGAAGTGCGCAACAATATGATCACCCGGTACCGGCCGACAGCATTTGGCAAAAGAAACCACCAGGCCTTCCGTGCCCTTGATCGGAAAAGGCTTTCCGGACGAATCAAACTCATGGCTATCGATACTGCTATCACCATCGACCAGTGCTTTCACCACCAGGCTGGCATTGCGGTTACCCAGCCCTATTTCCGATAACAGTGCCTGATAGTTTTTCAGACGATATTTGTCCAGTACGCGTTTAATTTGTGACTCATCTGGCTGGTATTCCTTGCTCATCAACTGATTCATCGCCTGCAGCAACAAGCGTTGGCCAAGCTTTTCAGCCTCGGCCTGTTGCAGTGATTTCAGGAAATGACGGATATTGGTGCGCGCCTTGGCGGTAATCACATAGTTAAGCCAGCTCGGATGCGGGCGCGATTGCTCTGAAGTAATAATCTCCACCAGTTGACCGTTATACAGCTTTGAACTTAACGGTGACATGCGCCGGTCGATGCGAGCAGCCACGCAGGTGTTACCGATATCGGTATGCACCGCATAGGCATAATCGACTACGGTCGCGTTGCGTGGCAATTTTTTGATGTCACCCTGCGGGGTGAAAACATAGATTTCGTCCGGAAACAGATCAACCTTGACGCTTTCCAGAAATTCCAGCGAGCTGCCAGCGCGTTGCTGCATTTCGAGCAGCCCTTTGAGCCATTCGAGTGCACGGGTCTGTGCGGTTTCAGAACCACTTTCTTCACCTTTCTTGTAGAGCCAGTGCGCTGCAATACCCGAATTGGCAAAACGTTCCATCGCCAGGGTACGGATCTGCACCTCGATCGGCACGCCATGCGGTCCAAACAGGCTCGAATGCAGGGATTGATAGCCATTCGCTTTGGGGATCGCCAGATAATCCTTAAACTTGCCCGGTATCGGCTTATACAGGTTGTGCATAACGCCCAGAATTCGGTAGCAATCATCCACCGAATCACACACGATGCGCACTCCAAACACATCTGTCAGCTCCCTGAAGCTGATTTTCTTTTCCTTCATCTTGCTGTAAATACTATGGATGTTTTTGCGCCGGTGCGTCACCGTGGCCTTGATATCGACCGATTTGAGTCGCTCGTTGATGGCCGACTCTATGGTTTGAAAGATTTCCTTGCGATGCCCAACTACCTTTTTACAGGCATTATTCAATGCCCGATAACGCATCGGGTAGGCATTTTTAATCGATAGATCGAGCAGTTCATGGCGCATGTTGTAGATGCCCAGACGGTTCGCAATCGGCGCATAGATATCCATCGTTTCTTTGGCGATACGGCGCCGCTTGTCGGCACGCATGGCCTCCAGCGTACGCATGTTATGCAACCGATCCGCCAGCTTGATGATGATGACACGGATATCTTTCACCATCGCCAGCATCATTTTGCGGAAATTTTCCGCCTGCTGTTCGGCCTTGGAGACAAAATCAAGATGGGTTAGCTTGCTCACGCCATCCACCAGCTCGGCAACTTCATCACCGAAGTTTTCGGCCAGCTGTTCTTTCAGGGTGGGGGTGTCTTCGATGACATCATGCAATAACGCGGCAATGATGCTTTTATAATCCATCTGCATCTCACACATGATCCGTGCAACTGCAATGGGGTGATAAATGTAGGGTTCGCCAGAGACACGCTTCTGGCCTTCATGGGCCTGCGCACCAAAAAGATAGGCGCGATAAACTTCGGCAATCTGGGGGCTTTCCAGGTAACGCTCTAGTTCAGCGCACAGATCGCTGATCAAATAGCGCTTTTCATTGTTAGCGGGACTATCCGGCAGTTGTAAATAGGGGTTGACGGGAACCGGACTCGTCATTTTCGGGGTTATCCTGAGCGCCTGGCACGATACATCTTATTGCCAGCTGCGAAGCATAAACCATTCAACCCGGTTTTAATGAGCGGTGATCCGGACAGTAACGTTGGTAATGATTTAGCTAGCACAGCCATGGCGGATAAACGATTCGTACCGTCGCCTCAATCCATATGCATGCTATTTTGTGCAATTTCCTTCAACAATTGATCATCGGTAGAAATCGCGGCCATCGCATGTCTGGTTTCCATGTCATCCATACCGGCATTACTGATCAGGCCTTCTGCGATTTCGCGTAACGCAATCACGGTCGGCTTGTCGTTATCTTCCGGTACCAGTGGATCGGCTCCGTTTAAGATTTGTCGCGCGCGGCGGGACGCCAGTAATACCAGATCAAACCGGTTATCAACATTTTTCAGACAATCTTCAACTGTAATTCGTGCCATTATTGCTTGACTCCATGGAGTGGTAGTTTATTAAACAGCCGTACATAGTAACAAATCAGCCGCCGCTTCTATACTGTTTCCTGCGTAATAGCAGCAATTAAACCAATATTTTTTAGCTTTTGAGTCTCCAGCTTCAACGACTGGCTGTGAATGATGCACTCCAGGTCGATCAGGGCCTGATCAAAATCATCGTTAATGACCAGATACTCAGCGTCACTGTAATGTGACATTTCACGATCGGCCTCGCGCATGCGGCGCTGTATAATGCTGTCATTATCGGTGCCTCGGTCCGTTAGCCGCTGGCGTAAGGCCTCTCGCGACGGAGGCAAAATAAAGATCGCGACCGTATCGGGTAGTTTCTGTTTAACCTGCTGTGCGCCCTGCCAGTCGATTTCCAGAATCACATGCTGGTCCTGCAACAGCAGCTCACTCACTCCCTGCTGCGAAGTTCCGTAATAATTATCGAATACTCTGGCATGCTCCAGAAAAGCATCCTGCGATACCATCTGTTCGAAGTGCTCGATACTGACAAAATGATAATCCCGCCCATCCTGTTCACCGGGTCTTTTATCCCGGGTGGCGTGAGAAACGCTAACCGTGATATCCGCCCTTTTTTTTAACAGCGCCTTCACCAGGCTGGTTTTTCCTGCTCCCGATGGTGCCGAGATGGTAAATAAACAACGACTTTTCATGCTGACTCCTGATCTATGATTCGGGTTATTGTAATCGTGTCAGTTTTGAACTCAAATAGCAGACCGATATCCGTTACTAATAACTTTATATGCCCAGTGAAAATTACCTGTTGCGCTTTTCCGGCCTGGCCCGTATCTATGGCATCCCTGCGCTCGATCATCTACAGCAGGCCAGCTTCTGCATCGTCGGCGTCGGCGGTGTAGGCTCGTGGGCCGCCGAAGCGGCAGCCCGCTCCGGAATCGGTCATATCACCCTGATCGATCACGATGATATCGAGTTGAGCAACACCAACCGCCAGATTCATACCTTGCTGAGCACCATCGGGCAAAGTAAGGTGGTGGCGCTGGCGGAAAGAATCCGCCAGATCAATCCAGAATGTGAATGTAGCGCCATCGACGACCTGGTAACCCGCGCCAATCTTGAAAAATTCAACTTCCAGCAGTTTGACTATGTGATCGATGCCATCGACCAGGTCCAGCACAAAATGTCGCTGGTGCATTATCTGCGGCGCCATAAAATCCCCCTGGTTTCTACCGGCGGCGCGGGTGGACAGACCGACCCCAGCAAAATCGAGGTGTGCGACCTGACCCGCACCTATAACGATCCTCTACTGGCCAAGATGCGCTCTAATCTGCGCTGCCAGCTGGATTACACACGTAACCCTAAACGCCGTTTTGGTATCGACTGCGTGTTCTCCACCCAGCAACCGCTATATCCAACGGCCGACGGTTGTATCAGCTATGAAAAACCTGGCTCTGAAAATCAGACCACGCTCGACTGTGCCAGCGGACTGGGTTCCTTTGTCGGGGTTACCGCCAGTTTTGGCTTTACCGCCGTGGCACATGCCATCAGCAAATATCTGAAACGCAAGCAGCAGCTATAAGCGGGGCGTTTGTGGAACTCAGCACAGGAAAGCGTAGAATACCCCGAAGATCCGTTGCTAAATCACTGCATCATTCAGCCGGAAAGTCAGGAGTAATAATTAAAATTTAGAAAGGAGAGACATCATGCAATATCTAAGCGAACTGGAAAGCACCATCAACGACATGGTATCAAAAGGCCGTGGAATTCTCGCTGCTGATGAAAGCACGGGCACCATTGCAAAACGTTTCAAATCTATCGACGTCGAAGCAAGCGAAGAAAACCGGCGTATCTGGCGCAGCCTGCTGGTCAGCACCGAGGGACTGGGTGAGTATATTAGTGCCATCATTCTGTTTGAAGAATCCTTGAACCAGAAAATCGATAGCGGAGAGCTCATTCAGCAGGCCGCCTGGGCACAGAAGATAGTGCCCGGCATCAAGGTTGACAAAGGTACAACAGCACTCGCCCTGTCGCCCGGTGACCTGATCACTCAGGGACTGGATGGACTGTCGGAACGCCTGCAGGGCTATAAATCTCAGGGCGCGCGGTTTGCCAAATGGCGTGAAGTGTATGCCGTGGATCAACATCTGCCCAGCCAGCACGGGATCCAGGCAAACGCAGAGATGCTGGCTCGTTACGCCGCCGCCTGTCAGGCCGAGGGTATCGTACCCATCGTTGAGCCGGAAGTCTTGATGGATGGAACACATGACATCGAGCGCCATGCGGAAGTGACTCAGGCCGTACAGCTTGCCGTGTTTGAGGCACTGCATCGACATAAAGTGGTGCTGGAACTGATGATACTGAAACCCAATATGGTACTGCCGGGCAAGGAATTACGCCGCGCCGAACCGGATGAAGTCGCTGCGGCAACACTCAGGGTATTCCGCCGCACGGTGCCCGCTGCAGTTCCCAGTATCAACTTTTTATCCGGCGGACTGGGGCCTGAAGAAGCGACTGCGAATCTGAATGCACTCAACCAGCAGGCGGCTGACGCGCCCTGGAAACTCAGCATCTCGTATGGGCGCGCCCTGCAACAGACGGCGTTACAGGCCTGGCATGGAAAAGCGGAAAATGTTGCGGCCGCTCAGCAGGCGTTACTAAAACGGGCGCGCCTGAACCATCTGGCGATGCTCGGAAATTATCAGGCACAACTCGAAAACGATTAGCGACTGGAGTTTGGCAGACTTGCCGCCAGATCCAGAAACTCTGGCGTGCAGTCTGTTATGAGAGGTTCGGAGTTGAACCCAGGCTAATATTCGGCGTCATGATAAACGTTTTGCACATCGTCCAGATCGTTCAGCATGTCTAAAAACTTTTCAAACATTTCTGCATCTTCCGCACCCAGTGGTGTGGTGCTTTTTGGCAGAAACTGGATTTCATCAACCTCAAACTCGATTTCTCCCAGTGTATCGAGCAATGCCTGTTTAGCCTTGAAATACTCGGTGTTGGGTGCAAACACGGTGATTTTATCGGCATCTTTTTCGATATCACTAACATCCACATCCGCTTCCAGCAGGGCTTCCAGCACAGCTTCCTCGTCATCCCCCTGAAATGCCAGAATACAGGCATGATCAAACATATGACTGGCAGTTCCCTGAGAACCGATCTTGCACTTGGTTTTGGTGAAACACTGACGCACATCACCAAAGGTACGATTCGGGTTATCGGTCAGGCAATCAATAATCACCATGCTGCCACCCGGCCCGAAGCCTTCATAACGGGCGACGGAGAAATCTTCACCGCCAGCGCCCTGCGCCTTGGCAATGGCCTTTTCAATCACATGGGTTGGCACCTGATCTTTTTTGGCCCGGTCAATCAGTCCACGCAGCGCCAGGTTTCCACTCGGGTCAGTTCCGCTTGACTTCGCACAGACATAAATTTCACGCCCATACTTGCTGTAAACCTTGGCCTTGGCGTCAGACGTTTTAGCCATGGATTCCTTGCGGTTTTGATAGGCTCTGCCCATTTCGCTATTACTCCGAAACTGATGATAAAAACGCGGATTCTACCGTGAAGTCAGGGCGTAGCAAACCATTTAGTCGAATCGACCTCAGTATCTATTTAAATAATAGCCAACCGATCCGGCTAAACCGGCAGCAAAGTAGTTTAAGTTGATAAGAAATACAGAAGAGTGGCTTTTGGCGCTTGAAAAAAGAGTTCAGTCAATGCAGCCACATATTAACAGCTTAGAGTCTATTCGAGATCATCAAACTCATTGTCATCCAATAGCAGGCGCAGGCGTCTTAACTCGAGCCGTCGATCCAGCTCTTTTCTCACTTCTCTGGCATGACGTTTTTCATCGTGCTTTATGGAAGACTCCGATTCTTCATAGCTGTCAGGTAAATCGAATTCATCGATGTCCTCAATACCCTGTTTCGCCATCAACCTTACCTCTTTACATTGGGGAACTGCTTTCCATCACGGAAAAATATGCTTTTTCCGACCAGATCGGCCTTACCTTTCAGGCTTTCGAGTTGCGCTGCCGACAGGCTGAAAACTTAAGATACAGACCAATTAGCGTGGAAAACCCATTTATATCCGCTAAAAAATAAGATTGAAAACGAATAATAGTAACTGTCACGAACAAAATTTCTGTTCGACAGGGGCCTTCATGCGTATAAAAAGTCACCCACGTGGTTTCTAGTCAATGGAATTAATCAAACCAGCGTAAAACTTTTTCGATGGTTAAGAGCTTGCTACTGGACCGAGAGTAAACCGCATAGGCATCCTTATGGATCACCGGCGCATCCTTCACCTGGAACAGGGAAACGTCGAGTTGCGAGCTCACCAACGTTTCCGGCAGATAAGCGGCACCTCCGCAACCCTGCAACAATGCCAGTGCAATCCGTCCTTCGCTGGCTCGCAATCTAGCGGCTGGCATATCCGGAAACTGGCGGGCATGGAACATACCAAACGAAGTGCCCCAGTCAACCAGAATATAATTCTCCGCCACCGCCTGCTGTGCACTCATCGCGGGAACGGAAGACACCATAATCAGCGCTACCGGCATCAGCTCCTTGACCAGCAACTGCGGTGTTTTTGGTGGATCCAGTACAAAACCCAGGTCGAGCACGCCATCCAGCAGATGCCGTGTCATGAGCTCCGACTGCATCACATCCGTCTGCAACGCAATAGCAGGATTATTGGTATGCGCCCAGATCAGCCAGTTTTGCAAAAACATATCCCATACGCTGGGCAGTGTTGCCACGCTTAAAAAAGTATCAACGCCTTCTGGAATCGCTATGTCCTGTTGCGCCCGGTTCCAGGTATTCAGTATATTGTTCGCATACAACAGGAACTTCTGCCCTGCATTGGTTAACTCAATATTATTGCGGTCGCGCGTAAACAGACGTGTACCCAGCTCATCTTCAAGCTGTTTAATGCGAGCACTGACGGCCGATGGGCTTATATACAGGCTCCTTGCCGCATGCCCGAAATGGCGCGAACGGTAGACTTCGATAAAAGCTTTGAGCAGGCCGATGTCCATCACTTAACTCGCTCGCACTGTCTTTTTAGTCCACATAGCTGGAATCCACCGTCATCAAAAAAATATGGTTGTAATATGCAATAATTTTGTCTTTACTATCGCTTTATAATCTCATAAAAACGCAGTATCAAGCCTGCTTTTAAAAAACCTGAATTTAGCGAGTGAATACCCTGATGAAGCTTCCACATTTTTTTACTTTTTTATGCCTTGCAGCGGTATTGAATAGTGCTTACGCAACGGACGCATCGCCCAACGATGATGAATATCGCAGCTTCTGTGCAGAGCAGGCACAAATGGCTGGCATTGAAGACCCTGATGAAAAGAAGCAATACATCGCCTCCTGTCTGATCAACTACGGCGTGCACTCGGCTGATTAGTTTTTTACAGTTTGGGTATTGTTAGCACCTTATATCCCAACGCCAGACTTTAGCCTGAAACAGGCCAAAAAATGAAACCTTTTTTACACTTGATCGCTGCAGCACTGGCTGCAGCCTACATCTATTCACAGAATCTGCCGCTGGACTGGTTTTCTGTGCGAGCACAAAGCACACCAGCCACCCTGCATCAGGCCTTTGACCAGAGCCTGAGCAATATACAGATCGCAGATGAAGGGATTGTGATTAAGATTCTCGACGATGACCTGAAAGGTTCAAGACATCAACGCTTCATCCTTAAACTTGCGCATGGACAAACGGTACTGATTGCTCATAATATTGATCTTTCCGAGCGCATACAGGGGCTTAAAAAAGGTGACCATGTCGCGTTCTATGGGGAATATGAATGGAACCCAAAAGGCGGTGTTATCCACTGGACTCATCGTGACCCGGCGCGCCGTCACATCGGCGGCTGGCTGAAGCATCAGGGCAACACTTACCAGTAACTTTACTAATCCGATACCACCATCGTCATAACCACTATAATGATTACCGATTTCAGCAGACAGGCGGATGATGTCGCCAATTCTCTGATCACTCCTTAACCTCCAAACCACAGGAACCCCTCAGCGCCTCAGAGTTCGCTGTCATTTTCGAGTAGACTCCCGATCATAACCAGACCAGCACATTTTAACGTACAGGCTCAGCTTCGTGGATAAAACAGTGCAACAAACATCATCAGGTATCGCGCTGCCTATCATGCGGCAAATTCCCCATATGAATGTTAATTCAGGTGTAGACTGAATAAATCATTGGCCGGTTATTACATCATTTATATACAATGGTTTTTTTTGTGTTATATACTTAAGTCGCGACATTTAACCATACAAAAACTAAAGGATTTCTTATTTGTTGAGATTAAATAAATCTAACTGCAACTAATTTCAGCATCAAAACCGCTCTATAACTCCTAAAGCTTTATCGTTTCCAGTGGTTTTTTAGTGCAGCATGGTTCCGGCTCCATTTACCGATCACAACACGTAAACAACCATACAATAAACTAAACCAGAGAAGGAATTACTCAAGGGTGGCACTACACATCAATATTTTTATGTGCGAACAGGAAGACCACGACAACGGATCGTGCACTCGCGTAAAAAGAGCGCTCACAACGACACACTCAACAGTTACGTTCAACAACCCGCTAATACGACAGGGAGGCAAAATCTAACGCATAAATTCATCATCCCGATTTATCCGCTGCAACTCGGCCTTAAAAATGATTTTTACCATAAACATTCATAAATTTTTCAAGCAATGGAGAACACATTTTTAAAAAAATAAATTATCTACCGCAATAACTTTGATTCTGGCAACCACCATGGTGGTTACTTTATCGGGTTGTATGGACGGTGACACCAGCACCTCAACAACGTCTGCAGAAGTGGACAAAAACTTCACCCGAGTCGCCAACCCGATTGGTACAGTGATCGGTGTGGTACAGGACATTCAGGGTAATCCAGTAGCCGGCGCTACGGTCAGTATTGGCGGACGCTCGGTGGTCACCGGCCTTGGTGGCACCTATCAATTTACTGATATACCGGTTACCGACGTTGTGGTGAACACTTCCAGTGCTGCGCTGCTGCAATCTGAAACCAATACCGTATTAGCCGGTACCGCTACCACTCAGCAGGCACTGCTGCTGACGATCGTACCCCCGGCAGGTTATCTGGGCGCCAGCGTCACCGTAACCGCACCGGCTTCTGTGCTCGATTACGGCGGTGATGGTATCTGTTCCGACTCAAATTCCGCAGCAGCAACGGCGACCACCTGTGCCGTTAATGCCGATACCGAAACCTTTATCGATGGCTTCGTCGCCCAGGCAGGAACCGCTGTACTGCCCGCTCTCAACGCATCTATAACCGGTATCTTACGCGACAGCACCACCGGTGTTCATCTTGCGAATACCACCGTGAGTCTGAAAATGACTCAGACCTACGATGGCGCTGGTACTGATACCGCGGTACTTGCAAACGGGGCATTCAATGGGGTCAATGTATCCTATGCGGTGAAAAATCTGACCACCACCACGGATGCAAATGGCTTTTTCAGTTTCCAGAATGTACCGAGCAAATCCAGCCTTGAACCCAAGGTTGCCGGTTATACAGTAGCCAATGTTCAGTTCAATAACGGCTTAACGGCGAATTCCATTTCAACCGATGACTGGACTTCAGGGGTAGAAGTCGGCGCGGTCATGGTCACTCCTATCGTTGCTGCACTGGATACGATTGCACCGTTTGTGACGCGCGTCGATACGGTTACCAATGGCAATCCGGGTCTTTTTAACGATGACGTCGATCTGACGACTACCGGCACCGGCATAGTGATCAACTTCAATGAACCACTGGCCAATTCGATCGATATTGCCACCCTGCAGAACTCAGTTGAGATTATGGTGTGGAACGATACTGGCGCTAATGCCGGTGATGGCATTCTGGATCGCGATGAAAGCGCTTCCGCGACCTATGTAACTCCGGCCTCGATAACGCGCGCGGCCGATAGTAAAAGTATCAAGATTACGATGCCGAGCAACCTGAGTGAGGGTCAGAGTATCCATGTCAATCTACTCAACATCGACTTTACCGACCTTGCAGGTAACCCGCTCGGACTGAATGCTGCGGCCACTATGACCTATGACTCTGCGATTGCAGCAGCGCCAATCGGTAACGGCAATTTCATTCGACTGGCGATGTCAACCTTCGTAGAAGTCAATAAAACAGCTCCAGCCGTCACGCTTACCCAGCTCAAGACGGATGACTCAGGGGTCGACATCGATGCCTATCAACTCTCTCAGAACGCTGTTTTTGCGGATGTTCAGGATGGTGACGCCGGACTGGTGATTCAACAGCTCAACGCGACCAATGATAATGGCATAGGGGCTGGCGAAGCCTCCGCGCGTCTCAACGCACTTCACCTGGCGATGGGCGCTACCGCTACCGCCGTTGATGGTGATCAGGCGCTGGTGTCCTTCACACCGAGCACAGCGAGTGCCTACCTGCTGACCATTGCTAATGAGCTGGGTGTGGTGCAGACCGCGCCGCCGATCACCATTACCGATCTGGCCGGCAATCTGGTAATAACTCCAGTCACTCCATTTATTCCGGTGAATGCAAACCCGGTCAATCTGGTGTTAAACAATGTTGAAGCCGGCTGGACAGTGACAGTCACACCACTGGATGACCTCGGTTACCCTGGTGCGGATAACACACTGACACTGGTTGATACGGTTGAACCAACCACGGTTCTGCAGACTTCTTATGGTGTCACTCCAGCAAACAACTTCCTGGTCACCGGAGAAACCTTTGGTAATGGTGGAGAGTTATCCAACGTCGGCGGGGTTGTCGGTGGTACGCCTTACCTGAACGTCACCGCGCAACTACTGGATAATCTATCTGCAGATGGTAGCGCGACTCTGTTTACCGCCAACGATGATAATTCGCTGGCAATGGAACTGCTCGCTAATAACACCGTCAATGCAACCACCGGCGTTCCATTCATCACCAGCGGCTATGACTCAGCAGCCTACACCGCGATGGACGCGGCCGCCAGTCGTACCCTTGGTGTCGCCTTCTCGGAAGATGTCACGGCAGTTACTGACCCGACTTATGGTGGTATCGCTGCGCTGTCGAACTGGTCGGCGTTAAACGATGTCACCCAGAACGACCGTGGTATTGCAGTCAATGTCGATCTGATGACGACCATCGTTGACAACGTCTTCACCCTTGCTGCCGATGATGGCTCTATCATCGACTTTACCGATGACGTGACCGACTCAGCTGGCAATGTATCTATCGCGGCGGTTAATCCGAAAGTGGTGATACGCGATGCAATGCCTCCTTTCATTACCAGTGCTACCTATAATGGCGATTCACTCACGCTGACATTCAACGAAACCGTGGTACCCGTCAATGGCGATACCTTTGTATTCGATGATGGCACCAACGCGACACTGAGTGTATTCCCTGCGAATGGTAACCTTGCGGCGGTCAATTACACGGTCCTCGGCAATACCCTGACCATCGACTCGAATGCCTGGGGCGATGATTTGCTGCTGGACCCTGCAGCCGGTGGCAATGCCTTCCCATTACCGGCCTATACTGCCGCACCGACGATCGCTCATGGCCTGTTAACGTTTGAAGATATCAACGATGTTAACGGCAACGACTGGTCGGATATCGATGGTGCAGGTCCGATTGTTGGACTGCCCGGCAGCTTTGGCATACCGGCGATACCATTTGTCTTACAAAGTGGCGTCAATACCACGATGACAGCGACCATCACCAATGGCCTTGATGCGGCAACAACCTCTACCATCATTGTCACCACAACCCATCGCATCGATACAACAACGGTAACCGGTATTAAAGAAAGCACACTAATAACCGGCGCTCAGCTGGTCGCTGGTGGAACCGGTATTCTTGTCTTTAACAACGGTGGTGCAGGTCCAAACGCAAATGCCATCAGCACGGTTGGCTCTGGAGCAATACTCAGTGCGGATGGAAGAACCCTGACCATTACTCTGGTGGATGCAGGTGCACTGGCATTTGATAACGGTGATCAGGTCGTTATAACTCTGGATAGCGACTGGGACGCTACTCAAACGGCAACGGCTACCAGTACTCTTCCTTAATAACTAAACGCTTCTATAACACCTTGAAGGGCCACATTGTGGCCCTTTTTTATGGCTGTCTGATGACTCTTTAGACGGTGTTAACTGTGCGCCGGTCTAGTAGACTAGGCCGCTCATAAACTTTCAATTTCAGCGTCCGAGCATTTATCACAGGTAATCCTATGCGCAAAATCATCCACATCGATATGGATGCCTTCTTCGCCTCGGTTGAGCAACGCGACCATCCTGAGCTGATCGGTAAACCCGTTGCGGTGGGTGGTTCACGAAAAAGAGGTGTAGTTGCCGCGGCCAGTTATGAAGCCCGCAAATTCGGTGTTTATTCGGCCATGCCTTCAGTAACTGCGCGTAAAAAATGCCCTGAACTTATTTTTGTCAAGCCCAGATTTGACGTTTACAAATCGGTTTCGCGCCAGATCCACGGCATATTCCAGCAATACACCGACTTAATCGAACCACTGTCGCTGGACGAGGCTTATCTGGATGTGAGTGAGAATAAGAAAGGCCTGCCGACGGCTACCGATGTGGCCAGCGAGATCAAACAGGCGATTCATCGCAGCACCGGACTGACCGCCTCGGCCGGCGTTTCGATCAATAAATTTCTGGCTAAAATAGCCTCCGATTACGACAAGCCGGACGGTCTGTTCGTGATTACCCCGAATCGTGCTCAACAATTCATCGACCGCCTGCCGATCGAGAAATTCTTCGGTGTTGGTAAAGTCACCGCGAGTAAAATGAAGTCACTTGGCATTCGCAACGGCGCCGAATTAAAACAATGGAGCCTGGAGGAACTGGTATCGCTTTTCGGCAAGTCGGGACATTATTTTTTTGACGTCGCCAATGGTCAGGACAATCGACCAGTGGTCGCGCATAGAGAGCGCAAATCGATTGGCGCTGAAACCACCTTCATCGAGGATCAGACTTCACTCGACCGATTAATCGAGAGCCTGCAGGGGATCGCCCAGGAAGTCACGCGCCGTGTCTCCAGTCAACAATCTGCGGGGCGCACGGTAACCCTCAAGATCAAGTTTGCCAACTTTACCCAGATCACCCGCAGCCACTCAATGCTAACCCCGGTGAACGATTATCAGTCTATTTTCAGCACCGCGCACTATCTGTTAAACGAAGCCTTTGGCGAGGGCATGAGTGTGCGCCTGCTCGGCATCACCTTATCTAATCTGGATAAAAAAAATTGCGCTGACACACAACTGACCCTGAGATTTTAAATCTGCCGGGACCAGGAGCCTGTTGCATGGTTCGTGCAATCATTTGCGTAACTTTGCCTGCAGACTTAAGGCATCATCTAGCAGCCGCAGCGCTTGCTCACAACCATTTCTTGCGTCTGAAGTAGGTCAGCAATACCAGTGGAATCGTGATAAATAAAATCCACAGTAGCGGGTAGGCCCATTTCCATTTTAACTCCGGCATAAACTCAAAGTTCATTCCATAGATACCGGTCAGAAAGGTTAACGGAATAAAGATCGAAGCGAATACCGTCAGCACCTTCATCACTTCATTCATTTTATTGCTCACACTGGAGATATAGATATCTAGCAGTCCGGTTAGCAGGTCGCGATATAATTCAATCGACTCGATGACGCGGATGGTATGGTCAGACACATCCTTCAGATAGATATACGTAGACTGCTGTATCAATACCGACTCACTGCGCAGCATTTCCGCCATCAGCTCTCTGACCGGCGACACATGCCTGCGGATGCTGATGATTTCACGCCTCAGCTTTTGAATACTATTCAGCGTATTCCTGTTCGGCTCTGACACCAGCAAGCGTTCTTCCAGTGCCGTGATCGCTTCATCGAGGTCATCCAGTAACACAAAATTCTGATCCACGATGGTATCCAGGATTGAATAGGCCAGATAGTCTGAGCCAAGGCTTCTAAATCGACCCTTGCTGGTTCTGAGTCGCTGCAGCAGGGGTGAAAAAAGATCATCCTGTTTTTCCTTGAAGGCAAACACAAAGTTTTTCAGCACCAGCAGGCTGATCTGCTCATAGCCCACCGTGAACTTGTTCTGGGCGGAGATTAAACCCTTGAGGACAATAAAAAGATGGTCATCATACTCTTCAAATTTTGGACGCTGATGAGTATTCAGGATATCTTCCAGTACCAGATGATGAATGCCGAACATAGCGCCGATACGCTCTACGATACTGACATCGGTTAAACCCTCGATAATGACCCAGGTAACCGTATCACTGTCCTTATATTGGAGTATTTGCTCCAGGCTCTGAATCTCCATTTCGACCATCGACTCTTTGCTGTAATCAATCAGCGTCATGCGGGTAACCGGCTGCAGTACTTCTCCAACATGGATAAGTGAGCCGGGTGCCAGGCCTGCTTTGCCGGAGGCTGTCGCTAAAGAGTCAGTCATTTCTGTGGTTAACCCTAAGCGTCAATATTGCTACCGTGACTTTAGCGCGCGGGTAATTCGTCATGCTTTACCAGATCAGCCGCTTCCTGATACCACTCGGCCCTGGAGCCCCAGAATATATTCTGCGACGGCCGGATGCCGGGGTCGACATCCAGTGTTCCGGCAGGAACTACGACCGCTTTGCGGCTCTTGCCCAGCCAGGGCAAAGAAGAACCACAGTTTTTACAGAAGGACGTCGCAAAATGTTTTGCATCCGGGTGTTCAAATCGTCCTACATGGTCTTCACCGGATAGCCATTTAAACTGCTCAGGAGACACAATGAGATTGGCGGCGTGAGCGCTGCCGCTAAATTTTCGACACCTTGAACAGTGGCAATACTGAAATACGCCGGAGTTTCCGGATAATTGATAACTGACCTTTCCACACAGGCAACTACCTGTGATATCCGTCTGTGACATTTTACTCTCCTGCGGTTTACCCGCTTCCAGTAACGCGGAGCTGGTCAATATATTACCGGTAACACGGAAGATTTATCTACATCCGGTTTATCTTGATGCGGATTTCTGCACAAATTTATGATAAATATTATTCGAACATTCCGGACAGATGCTATGGCTGATAACCGCCTCTGAGTGTTCTTTGATATAAGACTCTATCTGATGCCAGTCACCCTCATCATCCTTAATTTTTTTGCAGGACGAACACACGGGAAGGAAGCCACTCAATATTTTTACCCGATTCTGAGCCTCCTGGATAGAGGCCAGATTTTCTTCACGTTTTTTTTCATAGCGAAAAAAGATATACAGCACTAGAACGGTAATAACGATCAGCGAGACCAGCAAAAAAAACTGTAGAAAACGGTATTGCTTAAGGTCAGCGGCAATGGCTTCCTGCAGTTTCGCCTCCACCACATTGGCCTGCTCCTGAAAATTATTAAACACGCCATCCACTCGCTGGTCAATCGGCGTACCCACCCCGGAAGTCTGCATCGCTTCATAGCGTTCGATAATAATCGTCTTGAAAACCCTGATTTTTGCCAGAACCTCTCTGATATCCTGGCGCATCAACGGGTTAACCATCGGTACATAAACACCCTCAGGATTCTTACCACCTTCCAGCATGGCCTGTGCATACCAGATTGCGTTATCAATATGTTTGATTACATTCTCAATTTTTTCGACTCTATCCCCACTGATGATTTCTTCAAACCAGAGATGAGCCGTGGTGGTCTCCAGCTTGATTTTCATGGTGGCATCAACCTGCGGAGCGATTCCGGCATTCATCTTGTAACCCAGTTGAAAACTGTAGGCTACGACGCCGATTACGATAACAGCAATAAAAATTACGATCAGAAATATATTGACGGAGAAGGCTGCTGCTTTTGGTACGAGGGAGAGATCTGATGGCTTATCCATTATTCTTATCCAGGCTGTTTCTACTGTTATGAGTATCCTGCTGATAGCTTAGCTTCCATACCGGGACACTGAAATATACTGACCAGACCATGCACGATAATGTTTGTTGTGCCTGATCTAACGACGATAACTATATCCTTGGAATTGTAGTAGTTTACCAACCTCTATCATAGCTGTACTTAAGTATAGAATGACCTGGCTCTCGAAATCTGATTTTATCCCGAAATTTAACCCGCAGCTCGGCATAATATCATTGACTGCGTTAGAGTTTTTGGATTGTCGACGTTTACCGGCCAGCAAGGCGTCTGGCAGCAGAAAGCTGCCGATGCTTCAGTAGCAACCGAAGTAATAGCAAAAGGAAGAACCCTGTCAACGATACCAGTCCTGCGGCGTTTTTCTGCTCTACCGGCGGCTCATCTAAAACCAGAACTCCCGGGCTAGCAGTAGCAATGAAGACTGCCCCCCCATCTACGCTGGTGATGAGAGACTGACCAGGATCAAATACACTGATATTAGCGCCAGTGATAATTGGAGTGTTCAGTACCATTGCGCAGCCCACCGTCAGATCGAGGGTTGAGCTAGCCCCTGAAGACAGCACCAGTCCGCCGTCTGTGGATGTAGAGGTACAGCCCGAGGCGACCGGGCTCAAATTTTGTGAGCCGAAAATGAATTGTAAGCCGGCTGAGCCAGCATTGAAGGTAACATTGCTGGTCAGGGTAAACTCACCGACGATCCGAATCACTGCAGCTTCCAGTATGACGACCAGATCGGTGCCCAGCTGCAGATTTTGAATAACCAGAGTTTCGCTTCCTCCAACCGCCTTCACATTCAGCTGGCCTCTGGAGTTCACCCGCATTGCGCTATAGTCGATATTGCCACCCTCGCCCAGTAGCATTGAGCCATTTACATCGAAGCTGATGCTATCGCCTTTATTCAACAGTAGAGTGCCACCATTCGAGTAATCAAGGTCAGCGGGCTGAGGATTAGTATTCACCGTACCAGTAGATCCCAGCTCAAGCGCACCAGCGCTTCCAAAGTTCAGGGTAAGGGATTCAGTAGCCTGTATTTCGCCACCGTCAGGAAAGCTGATGCTTAGATCACAGCTGTTATCACACAGCATGGTGGCCGATAGATTGGCCGAGAAAAGTAGTGCGCAGAAAACGCTAGCCAGAAACCTCATTGAAACTCCCTGTCATTGAGTAATTAACGGTGTCGGCTCAGACACTGTCTACATGGTAAATATAAATTGCCGGCGTAGCTACAGCAATGTTTCAAAACACCCCTGTTCACGGTTTTTAACCACATTATCTGC
>JACKQG010002040.1_pt1 | contig 26933 bp, 33 predicted proteins | sample 8237621 | NCBI WGS metagenome assembly JACKQG01 (sample SAMN15677084, study PRJNA649215) | marine metagenome | biome: marine; feature: Black Sea; material: saline water; isolation source: suspended particulate matter (SPM) from the Black Sea western gyre | collected 2013-06-09/2013-06-10 | depth... | reverse complement strand
AAACTATGGTGTATAATGAAAAATTAGGAAAATGGATTGAATTATTTGGAATGGGTATTTTTAGACCTGAAGTAACTAAACCTCTTGGAATCACTAAACCTGTTTTAGCTTGGGGTGGGGGTATTGAAAGAATTGCCATGCTAAAGTATGATCTAGATGATGTTAGAGAATTTTACAATAACAATCTTGGTTGGTTGAGGAGTGCTACAAAATGCCAGTAGTAGAACTATCTTACTCACGTCTTCAAAAACTGGTGGGTAAAGTAACTAAAAAACAAATTTCTGATTCTTTACCTTTTCTTGGATTAGATATAGAATCTGAAAATAAAGACCTGGTTAGAATTGAATATAGTCCAAATCGACCTGATTATTCTACCGATTTTGGAATTGCACTTGGCTTACAAGGTTTACTTGGAATCAAAACTGGTGCACTTGAACTAAATGTTAAAAAATCTAACAAATATCATATTTCTGTAAAATCTGGAGTTTCAAAAATTAGGCCGTTTGTAACTGGTATTATTGCAAAAAATGGAAAAATTGATGATCAAACAATTAAACAACTAATGACAATGCAAGAAGATCTTCATTTCGGAATAGGAAGAAAAAGAAAAAAATCCTCTATTGGAATACATGATTTAGATGAAATTGCATTTCCTCTAGTTTACACTACTACTAACCGAAATCATAAATTCATTCCATTAAATTCTGAAAAAGAAATGTCTGTATCTGAAATATTGACAAATACTGACGTTGGCAAAGATTATGGTTCTTTACTTGGGCAGTCTTCTCAAGTGCCTATAATTTTTGATGAAAATGAGAATACTGTATCATTTCCTCCCATAATCAATGCTGCAGTCACAACAGTTACTACCAAAACGAAAAATCTCTTTGTTGAGGTAACTGGAATCAATAAAGAAGATGCTGAAGATATGCTTTCAGTTGTTGCAACAATTTTACAAACTGCCGGATTTACTTTGGAATCAGTTAAAATCACTGGTGCAAAAAATTCATCACCCAAACTAGAACAAAAGAAAATTTCCGTAAGTACATCGTTGATTAATCAAATTCTTGGTTTGAATCTTAATATTTCTAAAATGATTTCATCTTTAAAAAAATCACGATTAGATGCATCATCTAAAGGAACAAACATCATATGTACAATCCCTTCATATCGATTTGATATTTTTGGGCCGATGGATTTGGTAGAAGAAGTTGCTTTGGGTTATGGCATTCAAAATCTTGAACCCACATTGTCCCCTTCTCAGACTATAGGAAAAACTAATCCTGTATCATTACAATTAAAATCACTAGACCAAACAATGATTGGACTTGGATATCTTGAAGCTTTGAATTCAAGCTTGACTAGTAAACGAGTATTATACGATATGACTAATAGAGATTCATCAAAAATTATTTCTGTGTTAGATTCAAAAAGTCAAGAGCATACTATTTTACGAGATTCTATACTTCCTGGATTACTCGATAATCTTTCAAAAAACATTCATGAATCTTATCCTCAAAAAATGTTTGAAACTGGAACTGTTTTTACTCTTGAGAATCCTATATCTGAAAAAATTAATTTTTCTGGAATTAGTGCTCACAAAGATGCAAATTTTACTGAAATAAAATCAATAATTCAATCTGCACTAAATATTGGATTTAACATTCAAATTCAAACAAAGACTGCTACGAATCCTACTTTTGAAGAAGGACATTGTGCAATAATCACCCTAAATAATATCCAGATTGGAGTTATTGGAAAAATTAATTCAAAGATTGTTGAAAATTACAAAATTCGTGTTCCTGTGGTCGGATTTGAAATATCCTTATCTGATTCTGTTCTTAAAAATTAAATTTTAATCTTGAAAAATCCTTTTTGATAAATAATTTCCTCAATGGTTTTTAGTAGGAGTAGTTCTATGATTAATCGCCCAAGAGCAGGCATGCAGACGGATTAGGATGAGTCGATCGTAATGATACCAGTGATTTCTAATTCACCCAGGTGTGCTACATTATGGGCAACCCCGGTTTTAGAACGCAAGGAGGCGTATGGCTATGACCTATGAATTGGTGCGAGTCAGAACCGGGGAACATATCTATTTTCCAAACCGTTAAACCCCGAGAATTCCACAGAAAATTAAATGGTAAATTATTGGTTAGCAAAACAAGAACCAAGTGGTCCACGAGGATATAATTTTGAACAGCTAAAAAAAGAAAAAACCACTGTATGGGATGGGGTTCACAACAATCTTGCACTAAAGCATATGAGAGAAATGAAATCTGGTGATCTTGTTTTATTTTATCACACAGGTGATGAAAGACAAGCTGTGGGAATCATGCAGGTAACTTCTAAGCCCTATTCGAATCCAAAAGAGGATGTTGAGCGTTTTATTGTAGTAGATGTAAAATACAAAAAATCACTAAAGCGGCCAGTAACTCTTGATGAAATGAAAAAAGAGAAAAAATTCAAAGATTGGGAATTAATTCGAATTTCAAGGTTATCTGTAATGCCTGTACCCAAGCCTATTTGGGATTCAATCCTAAAAATGTCTCAAAACTGATTATAATCGGTTTATTGATATAGTCGATTTATTTAATTTCTGTATGGCAACAGCTTATGTTTTAATAAACTGTGAACTAGGTTCCGAAGAAGCTATCATTAAGCAACTAAAGGGCTTAGAAGGTGTTAAGGAAGTTCATGGAACTTTTGGTGCATACGATATTTTGGCCAAGATCGAATCTGATACTGTTGAAAAACTTAGAGAAACAATTACTTGGAAAATCAGAAAAATTGAAAAGATTCGTTCAACTCTAACCTTGATGGGTATTGAAGGTCAAACATAAACACCCTTTTTTCTTATTATGATTCTGCATTTTATTTTTGTAGTACCTGAAGAAGATCGTGAAAAACGACAGTTTGAATTTGAATATGTTAAAAAAATGGGCAAATTTTATCAGGCCTGGCTAAAAGAAAAATTTGGTAAAGATTATGAAATTCAATGTGATGAGATGATCACTAAGCCCAGAAGTATTCTTCAACGTCTTGACACACACACATTAGTACGTGATCATAATCAAAGAGGAAAAGATATTTTCCATTTCTATCTAACTCATTTCAAACCCTGGTGGACAGATTGTACTTGTGATGGATATCATGCTGAAAATTTCGGAATGGTATTTTGGCAATCACCAAAAGAACCTGATGATACTTTATTCCTTGCAGAAAAAAATTGTACTACTGTATCTCATGAATTAGTTCATGAGATGTTGAGAATCAATGGACATAAAAAATTCATTCAAGACGTACATGATGTGTGGACCAAACATCTTTTTGAACAATTAGAATTTGAACAATATGGTGATGATTTTAGAAAAACTGATGACAAGCCGATGTTTTTAACGATTGATACTACACAATTTAATTTATAATAAAATTTTTACAATTAACATTTTGTAACTGAATAAATATTATTTTCAAAATTTGCAGTTTTGAAATCTAATTTATTTTCAGGATCATTAGTTCTTGATTTACTTAATGTTTCAAGTTCTACTAAAGCATCTCCTCTAAAACCTACAGATGAACCATAAATCCCATCAGTTAACATTGTCCCATGATCTCCTTTTTTGATATCGTCGACCATGTCATAAAATCTGGCTGTTTCTTTTTTATTCACTGGATTTCCGGTTGCCTTGTTATATGCAACTGCGATGTACATTCCATTATTTTTTACTGCGACAGGAACTTTGTGATTTTTTCCAGATATTCCTGGAATTGTATCATTAACTATCACTTCACATTTGTGATACATACTTGATACATATGCAAAGAATCTGTATTGGGCATATTTGCCTGCACTATCTTCTTCACAACCAACAAACACTTTATGTAATAATTCTAAAGCGTCATCATTCATACTTTGTAATCTATCGTCAATTCGACCTCTTTCAAGGAGTTCTGATTTACATTCTTTTGCAACTAATACTAAAATAAAATCTGGTAAGTTGTAATTTTTAAGGGCTGCAACAAATGCTCCGGCTTGTGACATGCCAAACTTTGGGAATCCTTTATTGACCATGATTATGCCTCACTATAGAAAACCTGCTACTAACTAACACTGTATTATAAAGCGACATTTGGCTTATAATTGTTAAGAATTGGCATGCCTATTCAAACAATTTTCTTAAGTTTTAAATTGTAAATATTAAATTCGGGATTAATTTATCACATATTGTGGAAATCGATACTACTCCAGAACTTGTTTCTAATGCTTATTTGAAATTAAAAGAAAATATTGTAAAATATAGAAATGTAGTTGGTAGACCCTTAACTCTAACTGAAAAAATATTATCTGGCCATCTCAATAAAATCGATGATACTGTTTTCACTGGAGGAAAAGATTATGTATTTTTAAAACCAGATAGGGTTGCATTACAAGATGTTACTGGTCAGATGGTGATGCTTCAATTTATGCAAGCAGAACTCAAACAAACATCTTTACCTACAACTGTGCATTGTGATCATCTCATTAGAGCAGAAGTTCAAGGTGATGTTGACATGAAAGTTTCTCTTGATGAAAATAGTGAGGTCTTCAAATTTTTACAATCAGCTTGTGCAAAATATGGATGCGGATTTTGGAAACCAGGTGCTGGTATAATTCATCAGGTAGTTCTTGAAAATTATGCATTTCCTGGAGGGCTGATGATTGGAACTGATTCTCATACTCCGAATGCTGGAGGTCTTGGTATGATTGCCATAGGTGTTGGTGGATTAGATGCAGCTGAAACTATGGCTGGACTCCCTTGGGAATTACTATATCCTAAAAAAATAGGTGTTAAACTTACTGGAGAATTAAGCGGATGGACTGCTCCTAAAGATATCATTTTGAAAGTTGCTGATGAACTAACAGTATCTGGAGGAACAAATGCAATTGTTGAATATTTTGGACCTGGAACAAAATCTATCAGCTGTACTGGAAAGGCTACAATTACTAACATGGGAGCAGAAATTGGAGCGACATGTTCTATTTTCCCATATGATGAAAGAATGGAAACTTATCTAAAATATACAAGCAGAGGTGATATTGCAGAACTTGCAAATCAAAATAAAGAATCACTTGTTGCAGATTCTGAAATAGAAACGAATCCAGAAAAATTCTTTGATAGAGTTATTGAAATTAATCTCTCAACATTAGAACCTCACATTGTAGGTCCTCATACTCCTGATTTGGCAAGAACTATTTCAGAATTATCTGATGATGTCGCATCCAAAGATTATACTGATCCAATTTCTGTTGCACTAATTGGAAGTTGTACAAATTCATCATACGAAGATATGTCAAGAGCAGCAAGCTTGGCTGAACAAGCAAAAGCCAAAGGAATCAAATCAAAAATTCCTTTACTAGTCACTCCTGGGTCTGAACAAATTCGTGGAACTATAGAACGTGATGGTCAAATGGATTCTCTAAAAGATATCGGTGCAACTGTTTTAGCAAATGCATGTGGTCCTTGTATTGGTCAATGGAATAGGCCTGAACTAGAAAATAATGAACAAAATACTATTGTTACAACCTTTAACAGAAATTTCCCAGGACGAAATGATGGACATCGAAGTACTCTAAATTTTATTGGTAGTCCAGAAATGATCATTGCATTAGCATTGGGGGGAAGACTTTCTTTCAATCCTTTGAAAGATGATCTTACTGCATCTGATGGAACAAAATTCAAACTTGAACCTCCTAAACCTGCTCCTGAAGTTCCAGCAGAAGGTTTTATGAGACCAGAGGGAATTTTTATCGCACCTCCTGATAATTCTGATGATGTTGAAGTTCTAATTGATCCTAATAGTAAAAGACTGCAACGTTTAGAACCATTTCTAAAATGGGATGGTAAAGATTTTGAAGAAATTCCAATAATGGTAAAAGCTAAAGGCAAATGTACTACTGATCACATTTCTCCTGCAGGTGCATGGTTATCTTTACGTGGGCATTTGGATAATCTTAGTGACAACATGCTATTGGGAGCAGTAAATGCATTTAATGATAAAGTTGGTGAAGGCAAGAACATTCTAAATAATAATACTGAGTCTTTTTCAAACATCGCAAGACAATACAAGGAAAAACAAATGCGATGGGTGATAATTGGAGATAACAATTATGGTGAAGGTAGCAGCAGAGAACATGCTGCAATGACTCCCCGTTATTTGGGATGTGCAGCAGTAATTACAAAAAGTTTAGCTAGAATTCATGAAACAAATTTGAAAAAACAAGGTATCCTTGCTTTGACATTTAGTAATTTAGATGATTATGACAAAATCCTTGAAGATGATAAAATTAGTTTACTTGGTCTAAGTGATATAGAGCCAAACAAACAAATCAAATGTATTATCTCACATGCAGATGCAAGTAAGGATGAAATTTTCTTAAATCACTCATATAATAAATCTCAAATTGAATGGTTCAAGTCTGGATCAGCTCTTAATGTTTTGAGAAACAAATAGAATTTTTTTAAGTGGGCCCGATCGGATTTGAACCGACGATCGATGGTTTTGGAGACCATCGCCCTACCAGGCTAGGCTACGAACCCACAAGAACCGAAATATTTTGCTTGAATTTTAACTATTACTAAGATTTATTTGCAAATTGGCGGTATTTGCAGTAAAATGGTAAAACCAATTTACTTAGCATTAGGTGCTATTCCAGTAATTGTTGCACTTTTGCTTTCCACTCCGTTATTGCTAAAAAATGAAATTCCTACATCAGCTTCGAATTATACTGATAATCTTGAAATTGAATATACTAAACACCAGTTAAAGAAAATCTCTTACGGTGTTACTGAACGTGTAGGTGCACAAAAAACTGAAATTCTTTACATCAAAAATGATGGTGAGATAAAATATTCAATAACTGAAAGTGGATATCTAAAACCTGATGTTCGCTCACAATTAGATGAAGCAAAACTAAACAAAATCAAAGCACTGATAAAAGAAACTGGTTTTATTTCAATACCTTCTGAATCTTTTGCAATTATGGATAATGCAACTGAATATCAAAAATCAAATGTTAAAGTTACTCTTAATGGACGTGTTAATCAAATTCACTGGCCACAACAAAATGTCACTGAGGATTTTATCCCTCCAATAATCATCATGGTTGAATCTGAACTAGATCAGATTATGTCTGAATTTAGTGAATAGATACAAATAGTGATGAGGAAAAATTACGATATGCTTCCATTATCTGGAGAACGAAAAGATGCTAAAGGAATTATTTCTGATAAAATAAATTCCATCGATATTTTACGTGGCTCATCTACTGTTAAACGCGGTTTTGCCCATATGCTAAAAAATGGAGTTGTAATGGATGTTACAACTGTGGAACAAGCACAAATTGCTGAGGAAGCTGGTGCAGTTTCTGTTATGGTGTTAGATAAACTTCCATCTGAAGTTCGAAAAGCTGGTGGAGTTGCACGAACTGCAAGTATTAGAATTATTGAAGAAATTATGGATTCTGTAACCATTCCTGTGATGGCTAAATGTAGAATTGGACATGTCAATGAAGCACTAGTTTTACAAGAAACTGACGTAGATATGATTGACGAGTCTGAAGTTTTAACTCCTGCTGATGAACTTCGTCACATTTGGAAATGGGATTTCACAACACCTGTTGTTAATGGTGCAAGATCATTGGCTGAAGCTTTGAGAAGAATTGAAGAAGGTGCTTCAATGATTAGAACAAAAGGGGAACCTGGAACTGGAAATGTTGCAGAGGCAATCAAACACATCAAAAAAGTAAATGATGAATTAAGAACAATAAAATCAATTTATGATTCTGGTGATAATCAAGATTTAGTTAGAATGGCAAGAGAATTCAAAGTATCTTATGATATTGTTGAACAAACTGCAAAACTCGGAAGATTACCTGTAGTAAATTTTGCTGCTGGTGGAATTGCAACTCCTGCTGACGCTGCATACCTAATGTCTCTTGGCTGTGATGGAATATTTGTCGGCTCTGGAATTTTTAATTCTGATGATGCAAAAGAAAGAGCAAGAGCAATAGTCATAGCTACAACTTTTTGGAATGAATCTGATAAAGTCAAAGAAGCACAAAAAATGATTGATGAGAGACAATCTATGATAGGATTGGATATTAACACTCTTGAATTACGTATGCAAGATCGTGGTGGTTCAGCATGACTCTAAAGCTTGGTGTTTTAGCAATTCAAGGCGATGTCGCAGAAAATGTATCTTCTTTAAAGAATTCTATAACTGAATTAAATCAAGATGCTATTGTAAATATCGTAAAAACTCCTGAAGAAATAGCAGAACTTGATGGTCTAATTATTCCTGGAGGAGAAAGCACCACCATCGGACAATTATCTCTAGTAAATGGTTCTTTGAAAGAAATTAAACAAAAAGTAGAATCAGGAATGCCAGTATTGGGAATATGTGCAGGAATGGTACTGCTTGCAAACAATGCTCGAGACAAAGTTATGGGTAAAACTGAGCAACCACTATTTGATTTTCTAGATATTGATCTTGAGAGAAACTCTTTTGGAAGACAGCGTGAATCCTTTGAAGCTAATATCTCAATGGACTCTATCGGTATTTCTAACTACAATGGTGTCTTTATTCGTGCACCGACAATAACTACTGCTTCAGATGATATTGAAATTCTTGCAAAATTCAATGAAAAGATTGTTGCAATCAAAAAAGGTAACATTATTGGAACTTCTTTTCATCCAGAACTCACTGAAGATTTGGCAATTCACAAATATTTTGTGAATTTGGTCAAAGAAACCACAAATTAGATTGGAAAGATAATTCCAAACTAATTTTTATCCATGTTTATGTCTGCTTGATTTTCTAAAAATGATTCAAGCATTCACATTAAATCTAAGATTATAACTCTCAAACAATAACAATCTCTATGCCAAAAATTATTGTATACATTGCAACAAGTTTGGATGGGTATATTGCAAGAGAAGATGGCAATATCGACTGGCTTCCTGAATCAACAGAATCTGGATATGATGCATTTTACAAATCTATTGACACTGTAATTATGGGCAAAACTACGTATGACCAAGTATTGACATTTGGAGAATACCCCTACAAAGACAAGAAATCATTTGTTTTTACAACAACTAATCAAAAGAAAAATGAAAATGTTGAATTTGTATCTGATGTTAAAAAATTTGTTGAAGATGGATTTAATGAAATGGGCAAAAACATTTGGTTAGTTGGAGGTGCACAGATCATTGCATCTTTTTTAAAACAAAAAGCTGTAGATGAGATTATGGTAACTATTATTCCTGTTATTTTGGGAAAAGGACTTCTACTCTTTAAAAATACAGAAAGCGAGATAAAACTTGAATTAATAAAAACTGAAAAATATGCTCAATTGGTCGATTTACATTACAGAGTTCTAAAATAGTCATTATCTGAATTTTATTTTATTCTAAAAAATTGTTCAAGCCTCTATGGAATTGAACCCAAATTCATAATTTTCTTAGCCGTTTTATCAATATCCACATTAGGTTCAGCAGAAACAAAGAGAACTTTATCAGGATATGGGAAAGTAAAAGTGACTACGTTCTTTCGTCTCGCAGCAGCATATTCTACAGGTCCAAGGCGTTCATCGAAATCTTGTCGAGTTCTAATCCTCAATACTGCTTCAATGAACATTTTTTTTCGTTCGTCTTCATCTTTTAGTGGTGTTATGCCCTCTGAAAATGAACCTACAACAAGATTACCCATCATGTCTAAAAATCCTGCAAAACGAATTTCAGATTCTTTTACTATTAATTCACATTTTTGATGTAATAGTTCATCAGACATACTTTTTTGATCAGAAATCAATTGATAAAAACTATCATTAAATTGTCAACATTGAATATATGATCTAGAACCATTATTTTACTATGATAACTACATCTATACATTACCAAAAAGAACACTTGAAATGTTTATTTCGTAGATAGAAAAATTTATCATCTTCTGCGTTCATTTCTACTCTCAAAATAATAGGTGAATCTTAGTGTAGTTGAACTATGACATCTATTTGATTTATGATAATTTTATTCTAAAGTATGCATTGATTTCAAATCTTTTTTAAATGGTTCTAGAGATTCGGGAATTTCTATTTTGATAGAGTCTTTCAATGAGAGATTTTGAGATTTTTTCTCATTCCATACTTTGGAATTAAATTCTGAAATTTCTTTTGTAATTTCACTTTGCTCATCTATATTTTCAGGCATAACTTGTTTTTCTTTATGAATACTTTCTTTTGAGTACAATTCTTTCCAAAGATGTTCTGTGATAAATGGAGTAATTGGTGCTAATAATTTTAAAATTGTTGATAATGTTTTATGGAGTGTAAAAATTGCGCCATCTCTTTCTTCATCAGAAAATTCAATTCCATATGCTCGTGCTTTGACCATTTCAATATAGTGTGCAGCAAATACGTTCCATGTAAATTCTCTAATCGCAATTGCTGGAATAAAAAAGTTGTATTCTTCATATCCTCTTTTACATTCTTTTACTAGCTTGTCTAATTCTGCCAAAATCCACTTGTCTGATGCTGAAAGTTTTCCTGATTCGATTACTGGGAAACTGGACAAAAATCTTGATACATTCCATAATTTACTGAGGAATTTTTTTGTTGATTCAATTTTTTGCTCGTTACATCTAAAATCATATCCGTGATTAATTTCACTTGCACTCCAAAATCTAAAAGTATCAGCACCTAATTTTTCAATTACAGGCAAAGGATCTATTGCATTTCCTTTACTCTTACTCATCTTCATTCCTTTTTCATCTAAACCATATCCCATTACCCAAGCTTCAGACCATGGTTTTTCTTCAGTTAACTGCTCACATCTTAGAAGTGTATAGTATAACCACGTTCTAACAATATCTTTTGCTTGAGGTCTAATTGAAACAGGATATACTTTTTTGAAAAATTCATCATCTCTGTTGAATTTACTAATGAAAAGTGGAGATACACTAGAATCCATCCATGTATCAAAAGTTCGTTCTTCTCCTACAAATTCCGTGGAATCACATTTAGTACAATTAGTGATTGGACATTTTTCTTCCCAAGGTCTGTAATATTTTCCAGGCTCTGGAACGTGGGGTTCTGAGCAGTTTTTACAATACCAGATAGGAATTTCAGTACCATAGTATCTTCTCCTGGATATTGGCCAGTCGATATTGATAGATTCAAGCCAATTCATCAAAATTTGCTTGTGCATTGGAGGGTGAAATGTAATTTCTTGGCCTAGCTTTTTGATTTTTTCAACTGCATCTTTTTGTTTTAGATAATATTCCTCCATTGGAATAATTTCAATTGGAGTTTTACTTCTCTCTGATACTGGTGTTCTGTGAACAATGTCTTCAACTTTATCCAATAATCCTTTTGTTTCCAAATCTTCTATGATTTTGGTTCTTGCTTGTTTTGGTTTTAATCCTGTATATTCCCCTGCAACTTCTGTCATTCTTCCATCTAATCCAATTGCTACAATCTCTTCTAATTCTAATTCTCTAAATAATGCGACATCGTTTTGATCACCATAACTACATACCATTACTGCTCCTGACCCAAACTCTTGTTGAGCAGAATGATGTGTTCTTAATTCTACTTCTGCATTAGTTATTGGAACAATTATTTTTTTTCCAATATATTGTGAATATCTCTCATCTTCTGGATTTACAATAATTGTTCTGCATGCACAAAGCAATTCAGGTCTTGTACTTGCAATGACTATCTCTTGATCTGTGTCTTTAATTTTAAATTTCATGTAAACTAGTTTTGTAGCCAAGTCTTCATAGATTATTTCTGCATCTGCAATTGTAGTACCTGACACCCAATCGTAATTGTTAGGTCTGTTTGCTAGATACACTTGTCCTTTTTTCCATAACTCGATGAATGTTGATTGTGTAAGTGTCCTGTATTCTTTTGAATCTGTTCTGTAATAGTTTGCAAAATCACCACTAATCCCCAAACTCTTCATGATGAGAAGCATTTCAGCTTCTAAATCATCTAGTGCGTTTCTGCATAGATTTAGAAATTCTCCTCTTTCTGTTTCTCTCATTCTGATTTTGTGTTTTTTCTCTGTGTACAGTTCTACGGGAAGCCCATTTCTGTCGATTCCTATTGGAAAATAGACATTTTTGCCTGCCATTCTTGCAGTTCGTGCAATCATGTCAATTTGTGAATAGTGTGCTGCAGCACCAATGTGCCAAGGTCTGCCTGAAGGATATGGTGGAGGTGTGTCTATTGTATAGTTGTCATCTTGTGGCGTAAAATCATAAATTTTTTCTTCTTCCCATTGTTGAAGAATTTTCTTTTCTAATTCTGGATTCCATGCTTTTTCTGAGATTTTAGGTTCCATTTTCTAACTATCTTTCTATGTTTGAAATAATATGAGATCCTTTATTGTAACCTTCGTAGATGTAAACACCTACTGCTTCTACATTTGATGGCATTTTTGGAACTAGTAATTTGATAATTTCACTTGAAAGATTCTCAACAGTAGCTTCTCCCTCTAGCAGATATGTGGTGTTTTTAGGAACTTGCAAGTCAAACATACCTTTAGGACCTTCAAATCGAATCTGATAATGTGAATCATCTTCTTTTTGCAAATATTTTCTATTAATGAAAAATTTATGATCAAATACATTTACAACTTCTTTGATAATTTTTTTGGCTTCTCCAAAATCTAAAAGAAGATTGTCTTTCATTTGTCCCACCAACTCTACCATTACAGAGGAAGTGTGTCCATGTAATATTGAGCATTTTTCAACTAATGGAAGTATATGTGCATAATCAAATGAGAATGATGCATCTTCTAAAAATATGGAACCTGTTTGTGGCGTTTTATCATAAAATACAATGTCTTGTAGTTCTTTGATCTGTGCAACATATTTTGCATGTCCGATTGCCATTATCTTGTTTTCAGGAAAATCTTCTTTGACCTGTTTGTATTTTTCAATATCTTCATCAGTATCAATAACCTCAATCAATCCTTTTTCTGTTTTAAAATCAACTATCACTTCGGTTCCGTTCTTTAGGATAACTTTGTGATTGTATTCGTAATCCTGATCAAGAAATGTAAGCATTTGAGCTATTGTTAATTCGGTTCTAGTTTTGAGTAAATTCCCCTTTTTATCGATATATCTAAAGTCTGAATCTAAAATTGTAGGACTTGAAGCCATGTGAAGTCAACTGACTATGGATATAATATAAATTCTGTAATGAACGTGCCTGAAATACTTCAAAATTACTATGCTAGAGAATTTAGAATTTTAGCCAGATTGACATCATTTTTTGTAATGCCTCCAACATCATGAGTTGTCAATTCTACTGTGATTCTATTGTATACGTTAAACCACTCTGGATGATGATTCATCTTTTCAATCTCCATGGCTGCTCTGGTCATAAAACCAAATGCCTCATTGAAACTAGCAAATTCAAATTCCTTGTGTAGTTTTTCATTAACAACACTCCATCCTGAGAGATTCTTCAATTGTTCTTCAATGTCTAGTTGGGATAATCGCATCATACTGTATCACATTTAATGTTAAATTAAAAGATTGATTCATTACCCTTTATGGAATCTGTGGAGTAAGCCAAAATGGATGATATGAACAAAAAATTACTTGAGAATATCAAGAATTCTATCTCTGAAACTGTCAATGTAAAGAAAATTGGAATCGCTTTTTCTGGTGGCGTTGACAGCACATTAATCTCAAAAATTTGCTCAGACATGGATTTTGATGTCACACTACTTACAATTGGATTTTCAGAATCTCATGATATTTTATTTGCAAAACATGTCAATGAATTTCTAAAATACCCTCATCATGTTTTAGAAATTGATCCTGATACATTTGTATCTATTTCTTCAAAAATTAATCAAACAATTAAAACAGACAATCTTTCTTGGAATGAAAATTGTATTGCTTTTCATTATGTTTCAAAACTTGCAAACTCTTTAGATCTTGATACTGTGATTACTGCAAACGGAATAGATGAATTGTTTTGCGGATATAATGCATACAGAGAAGCATTCTCTGGTGGAGAATCACAAATCAATGAAGTAATGACTGCTAAACTAGATAACGAACTGAAAATGATGAAGGCAGTCAATCTTGTCGCATCTGAATTTGGAGTAAAGATTATCCAGCCATTACTCTCTGAAAAATTCATCGAATATGCAAAAACTGTTCCTATATCTGAAAAAATTCATGATGCAGAGGATCTATATCGCAAGCACATTATTCGTAAATTAGCCAGCGAAGTTGGTGTCCCAGAGCTTTCTTGCACAAAACGAAAAAAGGCATTACAATATGGGACTAAAATTCACAAGTCTTTACTAAAAACTAGATAAATTTCTGAACTGTTTTCTTTACTGATTTCTCTACATTACTAATTATTGCAGGCGATGCACCCAAGTGTTTCTCTGGTGAGAATATCGCATCGATTTCTTTGTCTGTTAGCTTTGAGGAAAATGCTTTGTCGTTTTTGATTGCATCTTTGTAAAACATTCCCTTGTCATTTGCCTCAAATGCAACTCTCTGAACATCTCTATATGCCACAAATCTTGGAATTCCTTTTTTGATCAGTGCCTCTAAAACAAACTCTGCAAAGATTTGCCCCTTTGTAATGTATAGATTATCTACAATTCTTTTTTCATTTACCATCAAGTTTGAAATGATTCTGGTCATAGTTTCCAACATCTCATCGACTAGAATTGATACAGTTGGAAGAATAAATCGCTCATTTGCAGAGTTTGAAAGATCTCGCTCATGCCATAATGGAATATTTTCAAATGCAACTGCAACTTGACTTCTAACTAATTTTGATAATGATGATACACGTTCACTCTTTATTGGATTTCTTTTTACTGGAACTGCACTGCTTCCCATCTGACCTTTCTTGAATTGCTCTGCTACCTCACCAATTTCTGTTCTCTGCAAATTTCTAATCTCTATTGCAATTTTTTCTAGTGTTGCACCAATTAATGCCAACTCAAATACATATTCTGCATATCTCTCTCTAGGGACAACTTGTGTTGTAACCTCAGCTGGAAATAATTTTAATCGTTTTGCAGCTCTTCTTTGAACTTCAAGTGATTTTGCTCCCATTAGTGAGCCTGTACCGACAACACCTAATGTCTTGCAAATCAAAATTCTTTTCTTTATTTCTTCAATTCTCTCTACATGTTTTGCCATCTCTGCGGCCCAATTTGCAAACTTTAATCCAAATGAAATAATACTTGCATGCTGACCATGTGTTCTGCCAACTGCTGGAATTTTTGAATGCTTTACTGCTTTTTTTGCAAGAATTGATGCCATCTTTGCAACTTTTGGTTCAATAATTTGTAATGCATCTCTCATCTGCATTGAATTACTGGTATCAACTAAATCATTACTTGTAAGACCGTAGTGAATCCATGGTCTTGAATTTTTACTACATTTCTCACTAAGTGACTCTACTAGAGCTGCTGTATCATGATCACTTTTTGCTTCTAACTGCTTGATTCTTTTTGCAGTTATTTTTCCAGACATTGCGGCTCTGTGAATTTCTTTACCTATACTTTTTGAGATCATTCCGATCTCGCTTTGGGAAATGGCTGCTGCCCCTTCGATTTCTAATTGATAATCTACTTTCTTTTGTTCACTGAAAATATTCATCATCTCTTTTGTGCCATAACGACCATTATCGATAGGTAGGATTGCCAATGTTTCTAGTCATTTTACATCGAAAATAAATCTACTTATGAAATCTATACTTCAATACGCTCAAGTTCGCAATTTCTAGAAAATTAATTCACTCTGTCTCTTAATTGATGGCAATCACAAAGACAACCTTTTTGACAATTCATTCTTTTGCAATCAGAACATACTTTTCTATTCCAATAAGGTGCTGTATTCATCTCAGTATCTCTGCGTTACCTTGAACGTTCTTCTCTTCACTTGAAGAAGAATCTTAATCAAATACAACGTCCAAATCCCCATCAAAATATAATATAACACACTCATATCCGGTTCTTCTAGAATTTCTTTAGGCTCTTCCTCTACTGGCATATCAAATGGAGGCATGTATACAATTCCAAGAAAAACAGGTATTGATATTAGAACAATAATTGGTACAACCATAATCGCTAATTATATGGGCTGTAGTTTGTATAAATTTTTGCTACTGAATGAAAATACATGTCTCTCATGTCTTCTTCTACAGATACTGATAATAAATTGACAATGTCTGTTGCAGTGATTATCCCTACTACATTTCCATCATCAATAACTGGTAATTTTCTAATTTTTCTTTCATGCATCAAATCTGCTGCAATTCTTACTGATTCATCAGAATCAATTGAGAATAGGGGTGATGACATTATTTGTTTTACAGGTTCTGTAATTTGATATGCATGGGCTGCAACTTTGACTGAAAAGTCTCTGTCTGTGACAATTCCGACTGGAACATTATCTTCCATTACAATAACTGCCCCAACTTTAGCATCCTCCATCATTTTTGCAGTTTCATTAATCGTTAATGTTGCATCGACAGAAATTACTGATTTTGTCATTATATCGCCAATATTGATTGTTTTAGCATCTGTCATATTACTAATCATCTATGACTGATTCTATATTTTATAGTCTGGTAGAATATCAAAACTGAAAATCATGCAAGATAACCTAAATCGGCTTTAAATTAAACAATTAGTTTGTCATACCATGGTGCTTCAAACTAAAAAAATTCTTGTACCTTTGGATGGATCTGCTAATTCCTTTAGGGGATTGGATGTTGCAATTCAAATGGCAAGAGAATCTCATGCTACTGTTACTGGTCTTTATGTAGCAGGAATTGTAAAACCTAGAACAAATGATCCGATAACTCCTTTGGAGAAAATTTTATTGGGACATGCACAAAAAATAATGAAAAAAGCAAAATTAATTGCAGCAAAAAAAGGAATTTTATTTTTTGATAGAGTGTCATATGGTGATGATGGAAAAAGAATTGTTGAAGTTGCAGACAAACAAAATTTTGATCTTATAGTAATTGGTTCTAGAGGTATGGGTGCCACAAAAGAACTCTTCTTAGGAAGCACATCCAACTATGTACTTCACAAATCAAAGAAACCTGTACTTATTGTGAAATAATTCAGTATCTGCAAAAACTGATGTATTTTATTTTCAAGAGTAATTTTTCAGATTTATTCTTAATTTTTGGTCATTAAAGATTATTACATACTGTCATTGATGTAAGATAATTTTGAGAGGAAAACAATGAAGAGAACTGAACAATGTCAAAGATGTAAAGCAACTCTTTCAGCTGATCTTAATTATTGTCCTCAATGTAATTGGAAAAAAAGTAGACATGTAATTCCTGAGCCTATGGAAGAAACAATAGATGTTAAAGAAACAACAGATGTAGAAGAAACTATTGATGTTGAAGAAATAACAGATGTTGAAGAAACAGTAGATGTTAAAGACAAACCAAAAAAAGATAAAACAAAAAAGGATAAACCAAAAAAAGACAAGACAAAAAAAGATGAACCAAAAATATTAAAATTTAAAAAAGAAAAATCTTACCAAACTAAAGCCAAAATTGTATACATTTTACCCTTAATCTTTGGAATTTTCTTGATAGTCTTTGCAATAATTTTTGCTTCTGCTGTTTCGTACCTGCTAATGATTGGTGTCATGAACAGTTTAGGCGGTATTGGCGGTGCTGGAATTCCAATGCCAGTAGATCTTGGACCCATAGATGCAACAACAATGTCATACATTGACACAATTATTGGAATGAATTCATTTGGATTCGAGTACACTGGAAGTGAAATTCAAGAATTGACAAACAGTTCTGCCAATGTAATGATGACTGCTATGATGGATATTCTTGGTGCAGCACTTTTGATTACACTAATTGAAGTTGGAATAGGGATATTCATTGTCTTTATGAGTAGAAAAATGTACAAGCGAACTATGATGCGCTAGAATCAGTTTGTGTTAAACTATAATCAAAAACTATATTTTAAAACTTAGATTATTTTTTTACATCTAGCGTCTAGTTTGTTTCTTAACTGCTGCGACCTTTTTTGATGATCTAGCCTCTTTTGTCTTTGAACTTGCTTTACTTACTTTACCTTCAGTTTTCATGCTTTTGCCACTTCTTCTAGCTGCTCTAGAAGCTTTTGCTCTAATTTTCTGCTCTTCTTTTTGTTTCTCAATTTCTTTTTCTGTTAATTGTTTTCTTACCACAAATAATGAAACGATTTAATCATAAATAAATTAGATGATTAATTCCATGTCTGGTTCATCCACCATATTTTTTATAAAATTTGATTTAATTTGAAATTATTTTTACAATTCTTCTGATGATTTAAATTGGATTGAAAGGAATTTTTACCCATACCAATGTCTTCTATTACCCCAAGAAAAATCGGAGAAAATCAATATCAAATTGATGCTGACTCTGACCTTGGAATGAAAGTTCCTGTGAGAATTTATGCTGATGAGCCATTAATGCAAAAAATGCTCTCTGATAGAACAATAATGCAGGCAAAAAATGTGGCATGTATTCCTGGTATAGTTGGACATAGTGTTGTTTTGCCTGATGGACATGAGGGATATGGTTTTCCTGTTGGTGGAGTAGCAGCTATGGATGCTGAAGAGGGAATGATTAGTCCTGGAGGTGTTGGGTATGATATCAATTGTGGAGTTAGATTACTTCGTTCAAATTTAACAGAAGATATAGTTCGTTCAAAACTAAAAGAACTGGTAACAGATCTTTTTAGCTCTATCCCTTCTGGTGTTGGTTCTAAAGGTGCAGTCAAACTAACTCCTTCTGAACTCGATGAAGTTTTAGTTAAAGGAGTTAATTGGGCAATTGATAATGGTTATGGTTCATCTGATGATGCTGATGTGTGTGAAGAAAATGGGCAAATTCAGAATGCTGATCCAAACAAAGTTTCTGATAAAGCAAGAAAAAGGGGTGCACCTCAACTTGGTAGTTTAGGTTCTGGAAATCATTTTCTTGAAGTTCAAAAAGTTGCAGAAATACACGATGAAGAAGCTGCAAAGAGAATGGGAATTGAAGTAGGAACAATTACTACTTTGATTCATTGTGGTTCTAGAGGATTTGGTCACCAAGTGTGTAGTGATTATCTTAGAGTAGCAGAACAAGCAATGGAAAAATATGATATCAATTTACCTGATAGAGAACTTGCATGTGTTCCAAATAATTCTGAAGAAGGAGAATCATATAGAAAAGCAATGTTTTCAGCATTAAATTTTGCATGGAGTAATAGGCAAATGCTAACTCATTGGACTAGGAATTCATTTCAACGTGTTTTCAATCAATCTGAATCTGATCTTGATATGAAATTAGTTTATGATGTTGCTCACAATATTGCCAAAGTAGAAAAACACAAGGTTGATGGAAAAGATCGTAACTTGGTTGTTCACAGAAAAGGTGCAACAAGAGCATTTCCTGCCAATCGTAGTGAAATCCCAACAAAATATCGAGATTTAGGTCAGCCTGTCTTGGTTCCAGGTTCTATGGGAACTGCAAGCTGGATTTTACTTGGGCAACCAAATTCTATGAATTTGAGTTTTGGCTCTACTGCTCACGGTGCTGGTAGAACAATGTCTCGTTCAAAGGCTAGGCGAAACTTTACTGAAGATGATGTAAAAAAATCTCTCAATGATAAGGGTATTTTTATCAAAGCATTAACCAGAGATGGAGTTGTGGAGGAAACCCCTCAAGCCTACAAAGACGTTGATACGGTAGTGAATGTATCTCATAATTTGGGAATTGCCACAAAAGTTGCAAAATTAGTGCCTATTGGTGTGATTAAAGGTTGAGCGAAGAAGATTCTGAACTTGAAAGATTAAAGGCAAAACGACTTGCCGAGATGCAGAAAAATATTTCTACAACACAAAAAACTAAATCTAATTCAGAGTCACAAAAAGAAACAGTTTCAGAAAATCCCCGAGATTCTCTAATCAAACTACTTGGATTTAGAGGATTAGAGGTTTTAGAAAATGCAGAATCACAATTTCCTAATGAAACTAAAATGATTATAGAAAAATTATTTGAATTAATTAAAACTGGTGAAATCAATGAACGTCTTGATGGGGGTAAATTATTGGCATTGTTTAGATCCGTTGGATTGAATGTTAGGATGGCTACAAAAATTAATGTTGAACAAGATGGAAAATTTGTATCTCTAAGTGATAAACTTAGTAATCAATCATCTGATGATGGTGATGAGTGATGGATATTGTTTTAGAAATAGGGACAAAAAATTACGAAGATGACTTGTTTTTGATTAAAAAAGCAATGTCTCATATGGAAAGTCTTGTGAGTGGATATAATGGATATGTTCTAAGTGAACCTTCACCAAAGTTTGGTTGGACATTTTTTAAAATGCGTTTTAAACCAAATTTACAAAATGGTATAACTGAAAAATTCTCTGACATGCTTGTGAAATATCAGGGAAATGATGAGGCAGAAAAATTTGCAAAATTCATTGCAGATTATTTTATGTCTAAAGGTTGTGAAGTTAAAATAAAAATATCTGACTAGACTCTTCTTCCTCTTTTTCCACCTTTCTTTCTGGTGGTGTCATGAGGAATAGGTGTTACATCATCAATTCTTCCAATTTTAAATCCGCCTCTTGCTAATGCTCTGATTGCAGCTTGTGCACCTGGACCCGGTACTCTGGAACCAACTCCACCAACAGCACGAACTCTAATATGGAATCCTGTGAATCCTTTGGTTCTTGCAGATTCAACTACTGCATTTGCAGCTTTCATTGCGGCAAATGGTGATGATTCGTATCTGTCTGCATTAACATGAATTCCACCAGAACTGATGGAAACTGTTTCTGCGCCTGTAAGGTCGGTCATGTGAATAATTGTATTATTGTAACTACTGTAAATGTGGGCAATTCCCCATTTTTCAGGTCCTTCTTTCTTTGTTTCTGGTTGAGGCTTTGATTCTTCAACAGCTTGTGATTCTACTTCTTCCACTGCTACTTCAGTCTCTTCCACTGCTACTTCAGCTTCGACTTCTGACAATGAATATTCACGCCTTAAAGGGTTTAAAATACATTGATTTTCAAAACTTGCCTAATTTTGGGCACTTGGCTGTAAAATAATGATTATTCATATACCATCTTTGTCTTTTTGGAATAAGTGGCATCAATTCTATTCTTGGCAATTGGTATTGCAGTTGCAGTTGCTCTGATGGGATCAGTAGCAATTCAATTTCTAACCCCGATCACTGATTCTGGGTTATCGCCTTTAGAAAAAAATTGTCAGCAAATTGCTAATGAGGGATATAGAATTCATGCAACTTACCCTGATTCAAATCCGGATGAACTACCAAATGATGATTTTAAACGCTTGATGTACCTTGATGAATTATGGATTACGGAATGCGTTAATGCATTACCTACAGAGTCAATTTTTAGTATTGTAAATAATGTCGAAAGAGACTTTTTTTCTGGCGAATAGATATCAAAAGTGCTTCCAACCTGCATCTTTTAAAAGAATAAAACTGTTATTTTTCCCAACATAGACTCCTTTACCTGAAGTGACATATCCAATTTCTATAATTTTTGTTTTTAATGTGGTCGCATTTTTTTCAATTATTCTTTTATGTTTGGGAGATGCTGTGAATATGAATTCATATTCCTCTCCTCCATTGAAAACTAAATTATTTAAATTTAATTTGTAAGATTTTGCATGTTCTTCCAAATCTTTCATGGTTGGAATTTTATTTATTATAAATTTACTTTTACTCTGTTTTGACATTTCGTTTAATGTGGTAGATAGTCCATCACTTGAATCCATTGCTGATGAGAAATATTTTTTATTTTTTATTCCAAATTTGAGTTTTGGATTTGGTTTAATGACTGATTTGATAGATTTTTTGATAAAAGTTTCATTTCCTTTTTTCTTATCTAATAACATGTTTAATCCAACAGACGTATATCCAAATGGACCAGTCACAAATATCAGATCTCCTTCTCTTGCATTTTTTCTAGTGACAATTTTATCTGTCATTCCAAAAAGACATACGTTGAAAACAATTTCTTTGCCGCCATTAGTATCTCCGCCAATTATAGAAATATCAAATTCTTTGCATGCTTTTTTAAAACCTGAAACAATTTCGTTGATTTTTGAGCGTGAAATTGTCTTGGGTAGATTAACTGAAATCATTCCGTATTGGGGCTTGACACCTTTTGCTGCAAAATCACTTACACATGCTACCACGCTTTTCCTTGCGGCATCAGATAATTTCATTTTAGATGGAATATCTGTACTTTCTACTAGTGTGTCTGTTTTTGCAATAATTTTATTTTTGCCTAAATTTACAATTTCCACATCTTCTGATTCAAAATCCTTCTTACCAAAACTTTTCTGAAAAATTTTGATTATTCCAGTCTCATCTAATTTTTTCATAACTTTGATTCACTATTTCCACTGTATCTTTGATAATTTTTTTACATTTTTCTTTATTATTTGATTCTGCTGAAATTCTAATGATGTCTTCTGTGTTTGATTTTCTGATTAATACCCAGCTATCTTCATCAATGATTCCTTTAATTCCATCTAATGAAATTATTTCAGAATACTCTTTAGAAAATTTTGATTTTATTTCTTCAATTACTTTGTCATGAAAATCTGAATTGATTTCAATCTTGTCTCTTATTTGGTGATAACTTTCCATGTAGTTTAGTATTTCACTAAATTCAGAAGTTCCTAGCATTGATGCAATCAAACCACTGGTTAGAATTCCTTCTCTACAATAATTGAATTCTGGTAAAATAAAACCACCACTACTTCCTTCACCTCCAGCTTGTGCATTATTTTTTAACATAAGATCTATTACATTTGCTTCCCCTACTTTGGATCTCTGAACAGTACCTCCCTTTTCTTTGATGAATTTTTCAACTGAAATGCTTGTATCAATACTTAGAACAAATTTTTTGTAACCTAACTCTAATGATTTTGCTACACCTAAACCGAGTGTGACATCTGGTGTTTGTTTTTTACCCCTTCTTACAACAACTAATCGATCTCCGTCCAAATCAAATGCAAATCCAATGTCTTTTTTCTCACTTGAGGAAATCAAATCTGATAAATTGTCTGATGTTGGATCAGGACCTCTAGTACATCCAGACAAATTTTCATTTAATACTTGTACATTGCATCCTACTTCTCTTAGTAATTCTGGGGCAAATCCTTTAGCTGCTCCGCCTCCGATGTCGACTACAATTTCAGGATTGTTTTCAATATTCCCTATGATCTTTTTTGCATCTTCAATGTATGATGTTGATAGATCCATTTCTACTCCGATCTCTGTTTTTAAAATGTCTTGATGATTAATTATTTGAGGAAGCTCCTGTTCGTTAATTCCCCTACCTTCAATGATGAATTTCATTCCATTCCATTCTAATGGATTATGTGATGAGGAAATTACCAATCCCGCACCATATTTTCTTGCTTCTCGAAAAACTACTGGAGTTGGCACTGTTTGCAAATTAAAAACATCTATTCCGTTTTTTAACAATGCCGCACTTGCAGTATCTTTTACCATCTGTCCTGATGGTCTTGTATCTTTTCCAATAATACATTTCTTAGATTTGATTAATGTTGAAAAATTGTTGCAAAATTCTAATACGTCTTTTAGGTTAAGATCCTCTCCAAATATCCCTCTAATACCAGAAATTGTTTTTTTCATTTAGTCCATTTCGGAAAGGCTTTTTATTAACTCTGATGGATTTATCCAAACGTGCCTTGGTAGCTCAGCCTGGTAGAGCGAACGCCTCGTAAGCGTTAGGTCGCGGGTTCGTACCCCGTTCAAGGCTCTGTAAAATTCTTAAAAATTTCTAGATAACTGTTAGTTTGATTCTTCAAAGGTTTCAATGTCTGTTTCAAGATCTTTTCCTAAACCTTCCCACCATTGTTTTGTTTGATCTGCCATATGTTCCCCTTGAAATTTACTTGAAATTGTCCTTTATAGATCTGTCGGTTGATTAACAATTGATTAAACACTAACAAATTCTAATTTTTTACTAGCTTTCTTTTTCTTTTTGCTTGTTTTTCATTTTTCTATAGATGATTATCATAAGCGTTGCTCCTGCACATCCCCAAAATAATTCAGATGTTCCGTTTTTTATCCCATACGGGATGAATACTCCTACAAAACCTAATGTCATAATTGCAACAAGGGCTAATCCTATCATTTCGAGTAATTTTGCCATTTCTCTATCTGCTCATTTTGTTAAATCAAAAAGATATATGGTTTTGTAAAGCAACTCCTTTGTGGACAAATATCTATTAGTAATTTTGATTTTCATGGTTGTGACTATTCCAATAGCTTTTGTTGAGCCTTCCTCTGGCCAAATTCGTGATCCTCCAATTATTCCGCTATTTTACGCTGCTATTGCAGGAATCATAATTATTTTCGCATACAGCACATACAAAGAAAGAAAAGAACGACAAGCAGCTAATGCAAAACGAAGATCTAGAAAATAATTCTTAAAGTTCTAATCCAAATGATTCTGCAATACTAGAAAAGTTTACGTAAGAGTCCAAATATTGTCTGCCTTTTGATGTAATTACAAAAGTGTTCTTACCATCAAATTCAATTTTGTTGATAAGACCTGCACCGGTCAAATTTTCCAAGAATTTTGATAATCTTGAATGTGATAAATTTGCCTTTGTAAGAAGTGAAGTTGTTTTAATGCCTTCTTGGCCAGACTGCTGAGTGGCATTTAATACGTCTGCAACAATTTGCATACTGGTTCTATAGGAAGTCATATGTAACTAAGTCTAAAACTATCATATAAGGGTATTACCACTAATTCAGATCAGATAAATAAGCTCTGACCTGATTTTCGTGCAATGTCTTCACAATCATCCATTCCTTGGTATGATGACTTTGTAGGTGTTGCTTATCGATATTATGATCTAAGGATGAATGTTGTTCCGTTATTTACTGACAGAAAAGAAGCATCTTCACTATGGCATGATACAATCCATCCATGGGTGGATCCATCAATTAAAATCCGCTTTTTAGAGATGGATGACAAATATTGGTTCATCATGGGTGCAGACTCGCAGAAACCTGACACGAATTTATCATTTTTTAAAGAATTAACCAAGTCTGAAAATTATGAACGATTCAAAAAAGGTCATGATGGGGAAGCATATCTTAGACTAGGAGTATATGCAAAAAAATCACTTGATGATGTAAAGAAAGATGCAGTATGTGATTGTAGCCATGAAGCTCAAGATCACGATGAGGGCGATAATGATGTTTGTCTCTTTAACAAGTGTTCTTGCAAAAAATTTTCTAGTTTTCAAGTAAATTTATTGAAAAAGAAAAAAATCATCACTGACATTAAATTTTTAGAAGAAAAAGATGTAAAAAGTGATCCGCTTGTCTGGAATTGTATTAATGTAAATAAATTTTCAAAGTCAGAATAAAATCAATCTAGATGTTTGTTTACTCTAACATGTTCTCCAGGATAGTGTTCATTAACTTTTTTTGAATAACATTTACCACATAATGTGCCTTCTATTTTCCATTCTTCCATTGCCTTATAATGTAATTCTATTGTACTGCTACAAATGACACATTTTTCTTTTTTACCCAAATCACCATTGCTCTTTTTCATCGTTATAAAAAACATTCTAGAAAAAATTATGATTGGAAAAATTATGTTAAATATTACTGGTTTATACTGAATTTAGGTAGGCAGTCTGACCAATGTAAACCTCCTGCAAGATTTTTACTTGGTTGGACTACTACCCTTAAAATTAAAATAAATTAGTTGCCAGTTTCTTCAATGCTAAAATTTCATCCTCTTCTTGTCTGATTTTCTTGTCAATTACTCTAAGCATAGCATCATTCCAGACATGTTGAGAGAAGAAATTATGTTTGGTATTTGCTATTTCTATCTCATCATCTACAACTGTATCTTCAAGAAATTTGGTCACAACTATGTCTGTGATCTTTAAAATTCTAGAATTTAATTTGAAACTGCGAAATATGGGTTCTAGTTTCCTCACATCTCCTTTAAAATCTCCCTTTGATTCGAGAATTTTTTTATGAAGAATTCTAAAATACACTGCAACAAAAAATAATGTTGCATATCTTTTTGTTTTATGACCTCCTTGTTTTCCATATTTCAATGACTTTTTTGCAAATTCTTTTACAAGATATGGATATAGTAGAATTCTGTAATCATCTTTTAGATTGTCATTGAATACATCATCATACTTGCTTCCTCTTGGAAGAAATTGAGCTGGTGAACTATATGCTTCAGTTGGTCTTTGTTCAATTCCTGCAACTAGTGACTGTATTGCATCTTTGGCAACAATTACTTTCTTATGGTTATCTGGAAGATAATTATTGTATATTGCGTCACCATCATATTCCGATTGTTTTGATTTACTTTTTGTATCAAAAGAACCTGCTTGAATTTCATAAAAATAACCGCAATTTTTCAGTTGAGATTTAATTGATTTATGAAAATCCATCAATGAAACTAAATCTTTTCCTCTTACAGAATTTTGAGAATTTCTATATTTTGTAATATTGTTTTGTTCTTGTTCATCATCTGCTTTGATTATTGTTACTGTCATAGAGCCATCAAGGTTTTTTGTTCTCTTTGAATGATCAAGAATCGAGTTTGATGTTTGTGCACCATTTACAATTTGCGGCGCATGAAGCTCGATCATATTTTCTCCTAATTCTGAAAAATCACTAACTACAATAGTAATTCCATTATTGTAAAAGAAAAATTTCCCTGGATTAGTTTGTAATGTTTCTCTTAATCCTTTGTTAACTGTAGTCTTAAATTGCATCCATTGTCTGATGTTTGATTCAAAAACATAATCTCTAT
>JACKQG010002039.1_pt1 | contig 26935 bp, 20 predicted proteins | sample 8237621 | NCBI WGS metagenome assembly JACKQG01 (sample SAMN15677084, study PRJNA649215) | marine metagenome | biome: marine; feature: Black Sea; material: saline water; isolation source: suspended particulate matter (SPM) from the Black Sea western gyre | collected 2013-06-09/2013-06-10 | depth... | reverse complement strand
GAGAGGGGAAGGGACAGACAGCGGGGCATCGTGCATGGTCAGCAGCGTGGGGAGGGAGCGCAGAGCCGAGAAAGTGAAGTCGGTCGAATGGAAGACGTAGCGCGTGGCCGGGTACCGTCCAGAGTCGAGCCCTGGCAGGCGATTGAAAAGTTTCATCGCTCGGACCGGCAAAAAACCTTTATTCATGCGATGCCGATTGGCCACTAAGGCGGCCGGAATCTTGCGCTCACCGCGCCAAGCCGGGGCAAACATTTCCAGGAATGGACCGTCGTCCAACTGCGTCAGGGCCACGCCAAGCTCACGCACGTAGCGGTGGATTCCGGCGTAATCGAATAGCGCCGGGCGGATATCAAAACCTACTTTCAGCATGGTCGTGGCAACTTGTGAAGCAGCTTGGCCTCGAATGGGGAGGACGGCCTAAGGCTAGCTTACCTTGGGCTCTTCGCCGGTGAGGCGTCTTTTGGTTGACTCAAGCACCGCGTTTGTGAATTCGGTAGTGGTCAGGCATCCACCAAGATCGCCGGTGGTTTGACCGCAGGCGATGGTGTCGCGCACGCCTTGATCCAGGGCGCGCCCTAAACCGCGGAAACCGCCATGTTCTAACGCCATTGCGAAAGCGAAAAATGCCGCGGTTGGATTGCAGATTCCCATGCCGGCAATGTCCGGCGCGGTCCCACCAGCGGGGTCGAACATGGCCAGAGTGACGTTGCCATCGCTATCAAAAGAGTAACTAGCACTTGCCCCTAGGCCGATGGAGCCAATCATGCCGCAGGCGGCGTCGGAAAGGAAGTCGCCGTATTCGTTAGGCGTGACGACTACTTGGTATCCCTCAGGCTCCATGATCAGTTTGGCGAGCAGGGCGTCGAACAATTCGGCGCGGTGCGGGACGTCGGGGTAGCCGGCTGCGACTCCTTCGGCGACTTCTTCAAACAGACCGTCGGTAGCACGTTGAATGGTGTACTTGGAGGCGCTGACTACGGACAGGCCGCGTTTTTGCGCGTAATCAAAAGCAAAACGACTGGCTTCGAAGCTAGGTCGGCGTTCAATCACCCGCACCGAGACGGCGGCTTCGGTTCCAATGCGCCGGCCTGCGTCTTCGTAAGTACCGCCGACGGCGATGCGCACGATGTGCAAATCGACTTTTCCAGTGTGTTTGGTGGCGACGCCTGGAATACTAGCCACCGGGCGGTGAATCACTGAAAAATCAAAGCGTTCGCGCAGGACTTTGTTCGGACTTTCGGCCTCGGTGATGGTTGGATATTTCAACGCCATCGTGTACTGGCGAATTGCTTTTTCGGCGTCTTGATAGCTGCCTTCGGCATCCGTGCGACGGCGCTCCAAGGACAAATCGACCGGGTGAAAACGCACTTCTAATGGCAGCGCATCCGCGATCCGATGCACGGCCTCGGACAGTTCCGCAGAAATGCCGTCGCCTAAGAATTCGGCCATATCAAGGGTGTCTTGGGCAGTCATCGCGGGGGATTGTAGCCGCGGATGCTCGGCGCGGGTGAAATGGATCACACCCGCAAGCTTGTTGACGATTGAGCCTAAATCGGGTCGGCGTGAACGATGACTTGGCAGCGCGGCAAGTTGCTTTGAATCACTGCACTTACCTCTTCTGCTAAATCGTGTGCTTCCAAAAAAGTGAGGTCGCGTTGGATTTCCAAATGCAGGTCGACAAAAGTTTCGACGCCCGATCTACGCGTGCGCAGGTCATGGAAACCTTTGACCTTCGGTGAAAACTGTAATACCGATTTCAGAATCGCCGCTTCTTCGGACGGCTCCAAACCTTTATCCATCAAATGATCCGTCGCGCTGGCAAACACCTCACGCGCCGTATTCAGAATCAGCAACGAAATGGCGACTCCAATCAAAAGGTCCGGCCACACCGCGCCGTCGAGCAAATAATGCACGGACAAACCCAGCACCACGCCGATGTTCATCCACAGATCGCTGGAATAATGTGCACTATCCGCGTCCAGTGCTGGTGAACCTGTTTCGCGCGCAACGTGGCGCAAGCGTTTGATCAGCCACACCGTCACAAACGAACTCACCACCATGACCACGATGCCAACTAGGGGCATTTCGATTCTGGCTTCGTCCAGCACCGCGCGTCGAATGGTGTGGTAGGCCAAGCCCAAGCCCGACACCAAAATCAGTACCGACTGCAACAAACTGGCGACGGATTCGGCTTTGCCATGACCATAGGGATGGTCGGCGTCGGCGGGGCGGGCGGCAGCGGATACGGCCCACAGCACTACCAGCGAGGCCAGCATGTCGAGGCCAGAATCTAGGGTGGAGCCGAGTACACCCGAAGATCCGGTCAGGAAAAACGTGATCAGTTTGAAGACAAACAGGCCGCCAGCCACCTGCACGGTGGTGCGGGCGGTTCGTGTTTGCAGGGTTTGCGGGGCGCTCATGGTTTAGTGGGCAGGGTTTCGGCGGGTCTGTCAAATCGATTGACAGAGGGGCCTGAACCTGAAGCCAACGGCAAGGATACTTTAGGGCGATGTCCAGCGCTTCAAACCCCGGATCGGCGGCGGGCCAGCTCATGCCTACTTGGGTGGGGGTGGTGCTGGCGTTGCTGCTGGCCGGGCTGATGTGGCTGGTTTTGAGCAGCGATCCGGATATACCTGAATTTCCGGATCCTGCCTATGTGGATCCAGGGGCGGGTGTTGAGCCGCAAAAAGACTTGGATCCGGCGCTGATGGAAACATCGCCGCCCCCCACTTGGATAGACGGTCCGCTGGTCGCAGAGTTACGTTTTTTGGGCGGATTTGAGCAAGAAAAAATCCGTCCGCAGCGCGCAGGTTCGCTGCAAGGTCAAGTGCTAGACCACAATCGTGACGGCATCAGTGGTGTACGCATGCAAATTTTTGGCGGTCCTCAGCATGGCTGGAGCACGATCAGCAAGAAGGATGGTCGCTATTTTTTCCCGGAGCTATTGCCCGGCACTCACTATTTTGAATTAGATATTCCAAGCTTTGGGCGGGCGGTGCGCAGCCAGCGGGTGCAGAGAAATGGAATCACCAACCGTGATTTTTTGGTGGCACCAAAGATGGGGGTGGAACTGGAGATCAGCGATTTTGAAAACAAACCTCTGCAAGGCGCCAAGTTAGTCGCCGACATCAACGGCACTGAAGCCTTGACCGACGAAATGGGCATCGGCCGGTTGTTTGGAATTGTCGGCGGTGATCGTGTATTGGTCACGGTCAAGGCTGAAAATCATGTGCCGATTCGAGTCGAGTTGAATATGCGTACCCAGCCGTCGAATGCGGCGCCGATTAAAGTACCGGCGTTGCCTAAGGGCGGAATTATTCAGGGCACAGTGCGGTCATGGCCTGGCAACCCGCTGCCGCAAATCAGTTTGGTGCCGCGCAGCAATCGCATTGGCACCCATCGCATAGCTTGGGAGACTTGGCAGGGGGTGGAGGTTGGAGTAGATGGTCGCTTTAAGTTGGAAAATGTGCCGACCAGTCACCTGCTTGATTTTCGCGTGTTTCATCCCAAGGGGGTGAGCGAACCGGCGCAGCGTGCGGTGCGCCCCAATACTGCTTCGCCGACCACGCTGAGTTTTGTCATCAAGCGCGGTCAAGGTCGAGTTCAAGGCCAAGTGCTTGACGCCGACGGCAATGCGATCCCAAAGGCTACCCTAGTTTTGGAAAGTGCCGATCCCGCCGCGATGCTAGCGCATCTTTATCCAGGATTGGCAGAGGCGCCGTCGACAACCATGCTGCCAGTACCGGCTGCTATGCGTCGTGAGTTAAAGGCGGATACACGCGGCAGATTTGATTTGGCGGTGGGTGACCATCCGCAAGGAACCGGATCGCTGGTGCTGACGGCGTCGGCACCCGGATTTCAGCCGCGGCGAGTTTCAATCACGCGCAGCCATGAAAATTTGAAGGTGCGTTTGTCGCCTGAGGATCACAGCGGGGTGGTGGCGTTGGAGCTGGACGAACTCATTACCGCGGGCACGGTTGGCTTAGAAATGCCTCAGGTGAATTGGTATTTGGACGGCAAAATGGCCGAGGATCAGGAAGGATATTCCGTTGCAGGCGCGCAGTTGTTGGGCTTGCCCGTTGGCCAGTATGAATTGATTGTTCGTGCCGGGGATCAGGTGATTTTGCACAGATCCGAGCTGAAAGTACGCGGGCTAGAGCGTTTGCAACTCAAGTAGGTCCGCCATCAGCGCTACTGGTAGAATTCGCGCCATGCGCACCATCCCACTGGGTGAAAACCTGTCCGAAGAGTTGCTGCTGGCGATAGCCAACGGCGAATTGGTCAAATTGCGGATTAGTCGAGCGGCGCATACCAAAATTAAAGCCGCGCGTCAGGCGGTGGAAGACATTGTCGCTTTGGGCAAACCGGTATATGGCGTAAACACCGGCTTCGGCGCCTTGGCGTCGGTGAGTATTGACGCAAAAGACACTGGAACTTTGCAGCGCAACCTACTGTTGTCGCATGCGGTGGGATGCGGTGATGACCTGCCAGCCGCCGTCAAGCGCTTGGCTTTGTTGTTGCGTATTCATTCCATGTGTCAAGGCGTCAGCGGAGTGCGACCGCTGGTGGTGCGGTGGTTGATTCAGTTGTTTGAATCTGGATGGCTGCCGCGCGTTCCGGAAAAAGGTTCAGTCGGCGCGTGCGGTGACTTGGCGCCGCTTGCTCATTTGGCGCTTCCGCTTACGGGTGTAGGCGAAATGATCTCGCCCGACGGCAAGACGATGGCGACGTCGCGGGCGTTGAAAAAAATTGGTTTGCAGCCCATTGAATTAGCCGCCAAAGAAGGATTGGCTTTGATCAATGGTGTGCAAATTTCAAATGCTATTGGGTTGGCTGCACTGGCTGGCTTGCGCAATATCTCCGGAGTTGCCGACGCCGCCGGCGCACTTTCGGTGGAAGCTTTGATGGGTAGTCATCGGCCGTTTGACTCGCGCGTAGTTTTGGTCCGACCTCACCCCGGTGCAGTGGCGACGTCGAAAAACTTGCGCAAGCTATTGGCCGCATCCAAGGTCAAGCACGCACATTTGAATTGTGAGCGGGTGCAAGATCCGTACAGCTTCCGCTGTATGCCGCAGGTGCATGGTGCGGCGAAAGATGCAGTGGCGCATTTAGGCGAGGTATTGGTACGTGAGGCACAATCAGCAACGGACAACCCATTGGTCTTTCCAACCAAAGGCGATTCGATTTCAGCCGGCAACTTTCATGGCCATCCAATTGCGATGCCACTGGATTATGCGGCGAATGCGTGCTGTGCATGGGGCAATATTTCGGAACGCCGGACCAGTGAGTTAATCCATCCGGCGATGTCGGGATTGCCGGCGTTTTTGACGCCTAAGCCGGGCTTGAATTCTGGCTTGATGATTCCGCAGGTGGTCGCCGCAGCGCTGATTAGCGAAAACAAGATTTTGGCGCACCCGGCTAGCGCCGATTCAGTGACGACTAGTGCCGACCAAGAAGACCACGTTTCGATGGCTAATCATGCCGCGCGCAAATTGCGTCAAGCGGTTTGGAATACGGAACGTGTATTGGCGATTGAGTTGTACACAGCTGCTCAGGCGCGTGAATTCCGTTCCGATATCAAGGCTGGCAAGGGTGCCCAAGCGGTTTATAAATGCATCCGCAAGAACATACCGCCGTTGAATGAAGATCGCTACATCGGCACCGAGTTGGATTGTTTGCACGATCTGGTTGCATCGGGTGCGATTTTGAACGCGGCTGAATCCGCTGTTGGGAAGTTAGCTTGATACAACTGATTCTTGCTTCGCTGATCTGGTCTTTTTCATTTGGAATCATCAAGGAGCAGATTGCCGATCAAGCATCATCGTTCAATACGATGGTGCGCTTGGGCTTGGCATTTTTGGTTTTTTTGCCGTTTTTGCGCCAAAAGTTTGACCGTCATGCCGTCACGTTAATGCAAATCGGCGCGGTGCAATATGGCTTGATGTACCTGTTTTTGTTTTGGTCATTCGAATATCTAAATGCCTATGAAGTGGCTTTATTTACCATTTTTACGCCGTTTTGGGTTCTAGTGTGGGCAAAATTCTACCAACAAAAAGTTAGCCTTTTGGCGGTCATCTTAGCCATTTCCGGAGCCTCTATTCTGCGCATGTCCAGTGCTACGCCCGACGAATTTGATATGGGGTTTGTGCTGGTCCAGCTTAGTAATTTGTGTTTTGCATCTGGCCAAATTCAATACCGCCAGGTGATCGCCACTAAAAAGAAAACCACATCAGGCGAAGGGAGTTCTGACCTCCACGGTTTCGCTTGGCTGTATTTGGGCGGATTTTCAGTCAGCCTTTTTGCCTGGCTGCTGGTGGGCCCAGCGTGGCCAGAGGTGAGTAATGATGCCTGGCTCGCCTATTTGTATTTGGGCATAGTTGCATCCGGCTTCGGCTTTTTCCTGTGGAATTCTGGCACCCATCGAGTTTCACCCACCGTTTTGGCAGTTGCTAATAATTTGAAAATTCCAACTGCAGTCGCAGTTTCACTTTTTGTCTTCGGCGAAAAAGCCGACGCCTGGAGTTTGGCGTTTGCGGGCATTTTTATCATTGCGGCGTTCTTTTTGAAGCCAGCGATGGAATCCATAACTCGACGTCAAAAGTAAACCGCTATCGCGCAATGATGCGTTCGCCGGTGCCCAAATCGCCGACGCTCAGGAAATTGGCGTATACATGAACCGTGGTGAAAGCGGCTTCGTCGGCTTTAGCTTCCACCATGCCGGGCAAAGTTAGGTGGGCGCGTCCGTTGCGAACCGCAAAACCACCGGCATGGTCATGGCCATTAATCCAAGCTGTGAATGCAGGGGAGCGGTCAAGTATTTGCAGTACCTCCTGGTAATCCCAAAGCAAATGATGTTTGGTGCTAGCTGCTTCAGCTACCGGATGATGGCTAAAGATAACTACGCTTTGCGCATTCTGCTCCGCCCGCTGCAATTCACGCTGCAACCACTTGCGCTGCTCCACGCCGAGTCCACCATTCCAAGTTTGGGCGTGGGGGAATTCAGCAATTGGGTGACTCGCCAACCAAGCCGTGGCTTGTTGATGCCTAGGATCTTCCGGCGGCACGCCACAAATACCCATTTCCATCGAGTCGACGACCACGAAGCGCCAGTTTTCGTGCACAAACGAATAGTATCCTGTGGGTAGTTTCAGTCGCGACATCAATTGATCGCGCGGCACTTCCAAACAATGATTGCCTATCACATGCCGAACCGGTACCTGCAAGCGTGAAAATTGATGCAGCACCCGATCCAAGTCCTGATTGGATTCGGCAACCGTATTTCGACCATCAATAATGTCGCCGCAATGCACGACGAACTCCAAGTCTTGCTCAAGGAAACTGTCGACACAAGTTTCTAAATAATCCATTGCATCGCGATAACGTCGCGCGCCGACGGTATTTTTGTCGGCATATTGCACATCGGCGAGCAAGCCAAATCGGAACAGGGGTAGAGGGGAGTCTTGCATGCCCGCTTCGGGCTGCGGATGAATACCACAACCCGAAAAAACTACCAGGCAAAGGACCAGGAGAAACGCTAATCTCATCCTTGGACGAGTTCAGCTAGAAGTTTTGCTACTGCCGGAGCTACCCGGTCACCGCGCAAATCGCGATAACGAATGGTGCCCTTGGCATCTAGTAGGAAGGTCGTTGGGTAGCCAGAAATGCCCCAAGACATGGGGATTTTGCCATCGGTGGAACCTTCAAAGATATTGTCCCAGGTGATCTGGTGCTCTTTGATTTTACTGCGGAAATCATCTTTGCTTTCGTCAGTGTTTACGCCCAACATCGCAAAAGGCTGATCTTGGAAACGCTCAACGAGCGCTTTTTCGTGTGGGATTTCGCCCACACAAGGGCCTCACCAGAAACCCCAAAAAACCAAAAACGTCACCTTGCCGCGATAGTCAGCCAGCTGAATCATATGGCCGTCGACGTTAGCGCCGGTGAATCCAGGTGGGGTCATACCGATCTGCAGGTTGTTGATGTCGAACCATACTCCAGCAGCGCGTTTGCCTATTGGAGTGTCCGCGTAATCTTTCTGCAAAATCTTCAAAGCTTCCAAGCGAACTTTCACCCCGGCCTCACCGCGGCGTTCGTGAACGCTTGACCGAGCGAAAATTAAGCGGGCCTTGTCTTCGCGGTTTTTCACCTTGGGCAAAACCGTCGCCACCAATTCGTCGGCAACTTGCCATTTGATGGCCGTTTTGGGATTCCAGTCGTACATCAAGGCTTGGGAAAGGGAGCGAATGCAATCGGAATCCTGCGGATGGCGCGACAGCTCCTGCAGGCACTGCATCTTGATTTTTTTGGTTTCCTCGGCTGGCAACGGGCTGTCGCCACTGTTGGACAAAACCCATGCAGTTGCTTGCAAATCCTTAGTTTGGGCTAGCTTGTGGAAGCGTGTGAAAAACTCGCGCGCTGGCGATTTTGGATAAACCCGCTTTTCAGGTTCGACGTCCTCCTGCGCATAAATTTGCTCAACCCATTTGGCATAGGCGTCCTCATATTCCCTCTTCAGCTCATCAAATGGACCTTGCGCCGCTTCTTGGGCGGCGGCTTGTCCTGGCCGAATGAGGGGAGTGGCCGGAATTGCAGGGGTGGCCGGAGTGGCTTTTGAACCGGAATCTTGCGCCATTCCCGCGCTAGGCAGGCAAAGAGCGGTCACGCCGAGCAAGGCGTAAAAAATGCGACGAGTATGGAGGGCCATGGCGTCATTCTTACCGCAATCGGCCGCATGTCTAGTAGATTCTGTCCGGCCTAGTCAGTCTGGTTGTTATGGTCTAACCATAATGAGTGGACTTGCGTGCCTTTTGTTCGTGCTTAGTAGCTGGCAGTCTCCTGAATCGGAACTATCCGAAAAGAAGCCCAACATACTGTGGATTTTTGCGGAGGACTTGTCGCCGCTCATGGGGTGTTACAACGACCCCATAAATTCGGGGCATACCCCTCGCATTGATCGGATGGCCGCCGACGGCGTGATTTTCAAGCGCGCCTATATGCCAGCCCCAGTTTGCTCGGCTACACGGTCAGCAATGATCACGGGCGTGATGCAAACGTCAACTGGCACCCATCAACATCGGTCGTCGCGCGGACCGAAGGGGCCAGTTGCAAAGGAGGTGCGGATTTATCTGCCGGAAGGGATGAAAACCATTCCTGAGTTGATGCGGGAGGCGGGTTACTTCACCTTTAATAGCGGTAAGGATGACTACAATTTTCATTACGACCGGCGCGCACTTTATGACGTCGGCACGCGGCAGGATTATGTTGCGGGTATGAATGGTTGGCAGGGCAATTTTGCGACGCATTCTGGTTCTTTTGAGCAAGATACTTGGCGGGCGCGGCCGGATCAAGGTCAGCCGTGGTTTGGGCAGATTTTGATTTGGGGTGGCAAGGCGAAAAACAAGCATGTGCGCGAGGGCGAGCTGTTGGCGGACGACGCGGTGCCGTTGCCGCCGTATTTCCCAAGTACGACCGCGCATCAAAAGGCTTGGACCACGCATTACAATTCGGCGCGGGGTGCGGATCATCAGGTGGAACAGATTCTTGATTTGCTGGAAGCCGACGGCGAACTCGAAAACACCATCGTTTTTTTCTTTTCGGATCATGGCAATAACTTGTCGTTACGGCACAAGCAGTTTTGTTACGAAGGCGGTGTCCATGTGCCATTGGTAATCCATGGCAAACATGCTGCAATTCAGGCTGGCACGGTGCGCAATGATTTGGTCAGCGGTTTGGATATTTCTGCTACCACTCTAGCTTTGGGCGGGGTGCGGCTGCCCGAATATTTGCACGGCCAAAACCTGTTCGGCGATGACCACCAGCCGCGCAAATTCGTCATTTCGGCTCGTGATCGATGCGATTACACCATCGACCGAATCCGTACCGTGCGCACTGAAAACCTGCGCTATATCCGTAATTACTACCCCAATCGCGCCATGATGCAAGCGCAGTATCGAGACGATTGGGCAACAGTAAAGGATCTGAAGCTGTTGCATTCTGCAGGTAAGTTAACACTCTATCAAGACGCTCATTGGTTCGGTGTTCGGCCGCAGGAAGAGCTTTACGATTTGGCAAACGACCCTCATCAAATACAAAATTTGGCGAAGGATCCCACCTGGCAAAAGCAGTTGCGTCGGCATCGGCAGATTTTGGATAAGTGGATTCAAGAAAGCGGTGATCAAGGTGAAAGCCCTGAAGCTACTGTGCAATTGAAAGCCACTTTTGATCTCTGGAAGAATCGCCCCATTTTCAACAACGCAGAGGTAAACCCGGAATACGATCAATTCCGCGATTAACGGTCACCTTTGAAGGGATACAATGACTCGACGCTACCGCAATTGGTGGAGGAATTGGAATGGAAAAACTGAAGTCGTCGCTAGCTTGGCTTGTGGAAGCCGCTCCCACTGAAGTAGATCTAGCTGATCCTGATTTGCAGGACCAAATGCAGCAATTGGCGGATAGAGTGATCGCCGGTGGTTTGGTCGCGAACGATGCGTTTGAGAAAAATGCCGCAGATTTCCCCCTAGGCGCCCAAGTGGTTTGCAAGTTGGCGCAGTCCAAGGCTTTGATGGCCAAGTTGCCCGACGACTTCCACGTCAGCGTGGTTTTTGCCGTTTATAAGGAAGGGCGACGCCTGAAGACGCGACTGGAAGATCCGCTGGGCGAGGATTTCCTGCGTCAAAAAGCGGCGCAGTTGGATTGGTTGTTCAGCACTCATGCTGGATTACCGACAGGCGATCCTAAGGCCAGCCATCGTTGGTAAATGGTCGTGGTAGATGATGGCTGCCCTGAGCAAAGCGGCCAAAAGGTCCAGGTGATCGCACAAAATTCAGGGCTGCAGGATTGCGTCCAGGTAATGCACCTAGCCGACGCCATCAAAGCAAATCATCCGGTTTCGCGGCCGCTGACTACAACCGAGGACAGTCGCAAAGGTGGGTCGGTTCTATTAGGAATGGAGCGTGCTGCGACGGATGGCCCTGATGATCACCACATCATCATTTTCACTGATGCAGATTTATCGACCCATCTCGGCCAGTGCGCGCGATTGGCGGCTCCGATTTTGTCGGCAGGGAAGGACGTCAGCATTGCCAATCGTCGCGATCCATTTTCGGTTGTGGTGAAGCAGGGGGTACGCAATCAGCGCGGCTTGCTGTTCATTTATCTTTGGAAGCGCCTGCTGCCGCTGCTTGGTGAAATCACCGATACCCAATGTGGTTTCAAAGCATTTCGTGCCTCAGTAGTTCCGGACCTGGTCAGCAAAACGCTTGAGAAAAAATTCGCCTTCGACCTCGAGCTACTGGTTCGGGCGCAACTGCGTAAACCGGGTTCTATCGCGCGCGTTCCTCTAGCTTGGATCGACAGCGAAGCCCTATCGACCACCACCGACGTGCAGCCCTATCTATCCATGCTGCAGGCCATGGTCGGTTTTTACCGCCACTACCTAGCGCCCACCGAAACCGCCGACGCCTTCGCCAAATTCATCGACGCCATGTCCGAGGATGAATGGCAACGCCTCATCGAAGTCATGCCGCAAGAAATCTTGCAGCACACGCCCGCTCAAATGGCCGATTTCGACGGCGTTTCTGCCGACGATTTGCGTGCCGTGCTCATTCAATAGTGGCATGCATGCGCCGAGCAGAGGTTCAGCGCAATCAAATCACCCGGTCATTGCCACCGTCGATGGGGATCTGTGCGCCGGTGGTTTTAGCGAAGGTTGGACCTAGGAGTTCGGCTGCGAGAGTGGCGACTTCCTTGGATGTTACCTCGACGCCAAGCACGTTGTTGGTTTTATATGCTTCCACGCTGAGGCCGTAACTCTGGGCGCGGTACTTGAGGACGTCGGCGGTCCAGACTGCGGTGTCGTAAACGGCATTTGGGTGGATCATGTTGACCCGTATCCCGTCTTTGCCCAGCTCCAAAGCCGCGACCCGGCCGAGTTGGGTTAGGCCAGCCTTCGCGACCGAATAAGCCGCCGCCGCCGGACCCGGCGCAGGCACATTTTTGGATGCGATCAATACGATTGCCGGATCTAACCCCAACTTGAGGTAAGGCGAGCAGATTTGCAGCAGCGATTGATGGCTGTTCAGGTTAAGGTCCAAGCTTCGCTGCCAAACCTTCGCGTCCATTTTGGCGATCTCCATACTGGGCGGGAAAATCCCAGCATTGCTGAGCAATAAATCCAGCCCTCCGAATGCAGCCACCGTTTTTTCGACGGCTTTTTGCAGTGCTTTGGCGTCAGTGACGTCGCATTGCAATGCGAGCACGCTTGGAGAACTAAAGATGGAATTGATTTCGGCGTTGATATCCAAAGCCGCAACTATTGCGCCTTGCTTAACCAATTCATCCACACATGCTTTGCCGATGCCGTTGGCTGCGCCAGTGACCAGTGCAATCTTGCCTTGAAAGGTGGGAGACGAGCCAGACTTGTTGAGCTTGGCTTGCTCCAATTCCCAATATTCCATCTCAAAAATGTGCTTTTGCGCCAACGGCTTCCAGCCGCCAATCTGCTCCGCTAGTTGAATCGCCTGGATAGTGTGGCGTGCAATGTCGCCGATTATTTGCACCTCTTTGGCGGTTCTGCCGAAACTCAGCACGCCACAATTTTGCCAAACTCCCCAACGCGGCGCTGGGTCCAACATGGTGCAGTGGCCAGGATTGTACTTTTCGAAATAGCGTTGGTATTGGTGGGCAAACGCAGCCAGTTCTTTGGCCAATTTGCCCTTAAAAACCACTGGTACGCGTTTGCTGCGAATGACATGATCCGGCGTAATCGGGCCGCGATTCACCATGCGCTGCATATTTTCCAATCGCGCAAACTCTGCCGAGGCGGGGGAGAGGTCGGCTGCTGCGAGCACGGCTGCGCCACGCATTTGCGAAACTGCCTGGCGCATTTCCGCAAGTTGCAATAAATCCAGCGCGCCTTTTTTCCCGGTGGTGATAGCTTTCGCTCCTTGCTTGCGCAAAAACCTCTCAGCCTTATCCACCACTTTGATCATTTTCGAATAACTCGCCTCGGCGTCGTTGTCGAAAGTGAACACGCCGTGATTCATCAAGATCATGCCGTGCAACTTGGTCCAATCCACATTCCGGGTTCGCTTGTCAATCTCCTTCGCCAACAAAAACCCTGGCATGACGTACGGAATTACCAAAACTCGATCGCCGTAAATTTGCTGCAAGTGCTTCGCGCCAGCCGCAGTATTAGTGATCGTCACAACGGCGTCGGCGTGAGTGTGGTCGACGTAATTCAACGGAATCAACGCGTGCAACAAGGCTTCCACCGACGGATTCGGCGCAAACGGATTTTTCATAGATGCGCGTTGCAGATAAACCATTTCCGCATCGGAAAGCTGTTCGAGCTGCACCATTTTCAAAAGCGCATCCATCTTCACCGGTGCAAACCCTTGCTCTTCAATGGTTGCCAAATCCCAGCCGCTACCTTTGATGTAAAGCAGATCATCAACGCCTAGCTTGCCCCTTTCGGTCAGCTTGACCGACGTATTGCCGCCGCCATGCATCACCAAATTTTCATCCTGACCCAACAACTGCGAGGTGTAAACCCGCATCTCCAAAGACAGCGGCTTGAGGCGTCGCGCGACGTCGGTATTCCACTTGCTTTTCATGCGTTCACTCCATCTCTGCGCTCGGGAAACAACTCAAAAACACTCTCCTTTTTGGCCTGGCAAATGCCACGTTCGGTGATCATGCCGGTCACCAACCGAGCCGGCGTGATATCAAATGCAAAATTCGCCGCCGCGCTGCTTTCGGGAGTCAGCCTTACTTGTTGGATTGCACCGTCCAACCAACCTTCGGCAAATTCCACTTCCTCGGCGCCACGCTGTTCAATCGGCACGCTTTGTACGCCATCTTTGGTCCTCCAATCGATGGTCGAACTAGGCATCGCCGCGTAAAAAGGCACGTCATTATCTTTGGCGGCCAGCGCTTTGAGATAGGTACCAATCTTATTACCGACGTCGCCGGTGTATGTGGTTCGATCCGAGCCGACGATCACCATGTCAACCAAACCATGCTGCATCAAGTGCCCGCCGACGTTATCGGCAATCACCGTATGTGGCACACCTTCCTGCCCCAATTCCCACGCCGTCAGCCGAGCCCCTTGATTTCGCGGCCGCGTTTCATCCACCCAAACGTGGACTTTGATGGCATGATTATGCGCGGCATAAATCGGCGCGGTCGCTGAGCCGTTGTCTACAAATGCCAGCCAACCCGCGTTGCAGTGGGTCAGAATATTGACCGCTTCGCCGCCTTTGTTTTCAGAAATGGCGCGGATGATGTCCAGCCCATGCTCGCCAATTTTCCAGCAAGCCTGGGCGTCCTCATCGGCGATAGCGCGCGCGGTTTGCAGAGCGATTTCCACCTTTTCAGCCACCGACGATCCAGCCTGAATAGCCACCAGTTGTCGTTCAATCGCCCACGACAAGTTGATCGCGGTCGGCCGCGTCCGATTCAGTTGCTCGGCCAGCCCATTCAGCTCGCCCGCAAAGTCAGCCGATTGCGCCGCCTCCAGCACCGCCATGTACATCCCGTAGCCACCAGCCGCGCCTATCAAGCCGGCTCCGCGCAAATGCATTTCCTTTATCGCAACGCACATTTGCTCAACCGTTTGTATATCCTCAACCACGAACTTAAACGGGAGCTGGCGTTGATCAATGATTTGCACGGTGAGCCGATCACCGGGCTTTTCCCAAATAGTTCGGTAGTGCTTGCTGTCGACTTTCATCGGTCCTTTTATCAGAGCTCCCAAGGAATCCACAGTTTACAGCGGCTGGGCAACTCGCTAGCTTTCGATGAGCGCGTGGGGATAGCTCGGATGGCGCTTTTGGAAAGACAAAATGTTGGGCTGCTGAATTACTCCCGCATCAATCTCAATCGCCCTTCGAATGGTTTCATTTTTCTGCCAATCATCACGCCCCGCCACTACCGTTGGTAGGTGGACAATGAGAGCTCCAGAGACGGATCGCGACGCACTTTCCCAGAGATAGCTCGGTGTATGATCCACGGCATAATAATCGGTGGTTCCAATTTTGATTAGTGGGTCTTTAAAAGTGGTTGGTTTGGCAAAATAGAAGCCCATCCCCTCGTCGCAACTGACATCAATAATCAGGCAGCCTGGCTTGAGAGATGCTTGCTCCTCTTCAGTCACAAAATGCATAGGACTATCAGGAACTTGATAGGTTCCATTAATGATAATGTCTGTTTCGCTGATCATTTCATTCAAGGGGCGCTCAGTGCCATCGTGCTCAACGACCAACATGCGCGCTTCGCCCTCATTTCCAGCACGAATACGGGCATAGTGGCAATCAAGGACCTCCTCACGAACCATGTGGTCGGGCCGCTGAATACAGATTGTTATATCCTTAAAGCCGCGCCCCTTGAGGGCGTAGATGGCGCCACGGCTGACGGCACCAAAACCGAAAATGATCACTTTTCGTTGGTTGCCATAGTGCCCGTCGATGCCTTTCAGCCGTAAAGCATGTAATGCCGCGCAGTAGCCCGCCAATTCGTTGTTCTTATAGAAGGTATGGCGGCCAATTTCCCCGTTCGGTCCCCAAACAAACATCTCCTCAAAGGCAATGAGAGTTTGCTTGCGATCGATCGCGGTCTGGGTAATGGCAGTTTGTTGTACACAGTGTGGCCAACCCCAAAGGATTCCGCCTTCACGTAGTTCTTCCAAATCAGATATCACGGGCTTAGGAATAATGACGTTGCCAATATCGGCCAATAATTCCTGGCGTGTAGCAATGCCTCCGGTTTGAGCAGCAATTACCGAGTCTGAAATTCCAAAAGGTACTCCGTATCCTTCCTCAAATATTAACTGCCGACAAACGGCATCAGGAATGCGCGACAAATGATCCGGGTGGATTGGAACGCGTCGCTCATCTTCCTTTTTGGAAGTACCGATGACCCCAAATGTTAGTTTGCTCACGTTGTTTCCTTTTGTAAAGGCAATTGCGATTTATGACCTGAAAGCATTGGCGACAGTTTAAATGGGCTCGGTGCTGCGTGCTGATTTAATCCCGCCAATTCATGTTCTAGATCCGGCGATCGTCACGAAATCCATGCAGACCAACCGCTCAAATTTAGACCCTACAAACCATTTACTTTTTGGGCACAGGCCTCAAAAAACGCATCTCCCTCGGTTTCAATGCAGCGCCGGGTGGCCGACCAGCTATGCAAATAGGCAAAAAACTGTTGCGCCGACCATTTTATAGTCAGCTCAAATTTTGGTGCTTCAAGACGTTCAAAGGGAAACGGGATGTCTCTTTAGCCATCCCAAAGCAACTTGTTTTCAGGAGCCCAGTATTTCTGAATTACCGCAAGGAAACTCTCAGCAAGAACCTTGTCAATCACCGGATCAATGTGGGGCCAACTATAACCCCAAGCCGCGAATATTCCTCCCGGCCTAAGAACACGTTGAACCTCAGGCCAAAACTGCTCATGGTCAAACCAATGCAACGCCTGCGCCACACACACCGCATCGAACGAGGCGTCGGCAAAATAGGTTGCTTCGGCTGGTTGGACCGAAAATGTCACTCCATAGCAGCTCGGCGCGTGCTCGATTTGCGCGGCCTTGCCTGAGCATAAATCTCCGACTTGTCGTCAAATAGCTTTCGGATATTCACCTATACTCTCCTTTCGTCAAATTCTACCCGAAGCAGGCTCATTTTATCGAGCAATCGCCAGGCAATCGCCAGCCAATCGCCAGTCGCTTGGATGTCAACTCGGCGCCAATGCTGGCCGGGGAATATCCCCAGGCGGTGCTAAACTTTGCCGCCGTCCCCGCGTCCCGCTGCTCCCCCTACGCCCGTGCTGCAAATCCTCCGAAATGCTGATGTCTATGCGCCTACTGCGCTTGGAATCCAGGACCTGATTGTAGGTGGTGGCAAGATTCTTTGGATGGGGGCGGCCGCGCCAAAAATCGCCGAGTTGGCGCAGGGGCTGACCGGAAATAAGTCGATACTTGGGCGGGAGACGGACTTGCAAGGGCGGCGCCTGATCCCCGGTTTGATCGACAGCCATGTTCACTTCACAGGCGGCGGCGGCGAGGCTGGTTTTGCCACTCGTGTGCCACCCCTGGCGCTGAATCAGTTTCTGGACAACGGGATAACGTCGGCGATAGGGGTGTTGGGCTTTGATGATTGCACCCGTTCGACGGCTGAGCTGCTGGCGACAACGCGCGGTTTGTGCGAACACGGATTTGGAGCTTGGTGCATGACGGGCGGCTATCACCTGCCACTGACGACTTTGATTGGGTCGGTGCGCGAGGACTTGGTGCATTTGGATCGGGTGATCGGCGTCGGCGAATTTGCATTGAGCGACCACCGATCCTCGCAGCCAACCCTGGCCGAGTTCCTGCGGCTGGCGAGCGAGGCGCATTTTGGTGCGTTGGCGACCAATAAGGCTTGCATTTTGCATTTGCACATGGGCGACGGTGCGCGCGGGTTGGAAATGGTGCGCGCAGCGCTTGAACAAAGCGAACTTCCGGCGGCCATGTTCCAGCCAACTCACATCAATCGCCGCCGCGTGCTTTTTGAAGAGGCCCTAGACCTAGCCGCCGACGGCTGCCCGATCGACGTAACCGCATTTCCGGTGGCTGAAGACGAAGACGCATGGTCAGCCGAGGCCGCGCTGGAGCTGTTCCTCGAAACCGATCTGCCGCGCGAGCGCCTTACCATTAGTTCCGACGGTGGCGGCTGCCTGCCTGAATTCGACGAAAACGGTCGCATGACCGCGATGGAGGTCGGTCGACCGAGTTCCATAACCGACTGTCTGCAAAACTTGCTAAATCGCGGTTTGGCGCTGGAGACGGTACTGCCTTTTTTCACCAGCAACGTCGCCCAGACTTGGCGTTTGCAAGGGAAAGGACAAATTTGCGTCGGCGCGGATGCCGACCTGGTCACGCTGAATAGCAGCGGTCGACCCGAGCGCGTCATGTTGGGCGGCGCGTTCACCCAAACTCAAACCTCAGGCGCCCGCGACCACGCCGCGCCTGAGCCAAAAACACAACCAAGCAAAAATAACTGATCCATCATGGCTCGGGGTACCATCATTCCCATCGGCGGCGCTGAAGAAAAAGTCAGCGATGCCGCGATCTTGCGCCGCTTTGTCGAAATCTGCGGCGACGATGCACACATAGTTATCATTCCGACCGCATCGCGATTGGAAGATACCGGCGACCGTTACTGTGAGCTGTTTAAGGAGCTTGGTGTAGCAGAGGCTACGTCGATAAACTTTGTCGAACGTAAAGATTGCTCTGACGAAGAGCATCTAGCCGTATTGGAACGTGCCGAAGGTGTGTTCCTGACGGGCGGAAATCAGCTGCGATTGTCTACCACCTTAGGCGGAACTCCAGTCGCTGAATTATTACGCCGCCGTTATTTCAACGATCGCCTGCACGTCGCCGGAACTTCGGCTGGCGCGGCGTTTTTACCCGAACACATGATTGCTGGTGGCGCCGAGGGTGGAATTCCCCGTGCCGACAAAGTGACATTGGCCCCTGGGCTGGGGCTAACGCCGTGGGCGATTATTGACCAGCATTTCCGTCAGCGCGACCGCATGGGACGACTGCTTGCGGCGCTGGCGTACAACCCGCGGCCGTGTGGAATTGGTCTGGACGAAGACACCGCCGCAGTGATTTTCCCTGACGATACTTTTGAAGTGGTCGGCAGTGGTGGAATCACGGTGATCGATCCATCGGAGATTGAATACACCTCAATGGATTCTTCACGCGCTGATTACCCAGTCACGATTATTGGTGCGCGCGTTCATATTTTGACCGACGGCGACGTCTACGACATTCACAAACACAAAGCCACCCCCTCGATCCGACTTTCCCGCACCTGATTCATGAAAATTCTCTCCCGCAACGTTTACATCGGTCCGAACCACTACGCGCTGTTTCGGGTCATCAAGCTAGTTCTTGATCTGGGCGAACTGGAAAAATGGCCGACTGGAAAACTGGGCAGTGAATTCACAGATCGCTTGATTGAATGTTTGCCGGGGTTGAATAAACACGGTTGCTCCCATGGCGAGGAAGGCGGTTTTGTGCGTCGCCTGGTTGAGGACGAAGGTACTTGGATGGGCCACGTTTTGGAGCACGTCGCAATTGAATTGCAGAACGTTGCTGGCGGCGATGTCACTTTTGGCAAAACGCGTTCGACTGAAAATCCAGGCGAGTACACGGTGGTTTACGAGTACTCACAGCAAGACGTCGGCGTGGAGGCGGGGCGACTTGCTTTCGATTTGCTGCAGTCTTTGTTGCCGGTGGAATTGCGCAATAAAAATTTGAAGGCCGATGAGTTTGACTGGCAGGAAGAACTAGAGGGATTTATTCGTTTTGCGCAGCGGCGCGCGTTTGGTCCGAGTACGCAATCACTAGTGACGGCGGCCGAGGAGCGCGACATCCCGTGGTTGCGTTTGAACGAATACAGCTTGGTGCAGTTTGGGCACGGTAAGTATCAAAAACGCATCCAGGCGACGATTACTAGCGAAACTCGGCACATTGCGGTTGAGTTGGCATCGGACAAAGAAGAAACCAATAAGTTGTTGGGCGACTTGGGTTTGCCAGTTGCAAGGCAGGAATTGGTTTACCGACCGGAGCAGGCGGTACGCGCCGCCGAACGCATGGGCTATCCAGTTGTGGTTAAGCCGCTGAATGCAAACCACGGTCGCGGCGCTTCGATTCACCTCACTACCGGCGAAGAAGTTCGCACCGCTTTCCGCCACGCCCGCGAACATGGCCGCACCGTTCTGGTGGAGAGCTTTATTCATGGATTGGACCACCGATTGTTAGTGGTTGACGGCAAACTCATCGGCGCCGCCAAACGTGTGCCGGGTCACGTGGTGGGGGATGGCAAAAGCACCATTTCTGAATTGGTGGATGTGGTCAATGAAGATCCACGTCGTGGCATTGGTCACGAGAAAGTCCTGACCCGTTTGGAGCTGGATCGTCAGGCCAATGAGTTGATGGCCAAAAAGGGTTACACCGCCGAGAGCGTGCCGACGTCGGGGGAAATAGTGTTCTTGCGTTCGACCGCAAACCTTTCGACCGGCGGTACTGCGATCGACGTGTTGGACGTAGTGCACCCAGATATTCGCGCCATGGCGATTCGCGCTGCGGAATCCATTGACCTAGATGTTTGCGGGGTGGATTATTTGACCACCGACATTTCCATGTCATTCAAAGTGACTGGCGGCGCAATTTGCGAAGTCAACGCTGCACCAGGTTTCCGCATGCACGTGGCGCCGAGTGAAGGCACGCCGCGTGACGTCGCCGGGCCGGTGATCGACATGTTGTTTCCGCAAGGCACGCCGACGCGCATTCCAGTGGCATCGATTACTGGAACCAATGGTAAGACGACAACCGCGCGCATGACTGCGCACATTTTGAAGATGGCTGGTCGACATATCGGCTTGACCAGTACTGATGGCGTATACATCGACGGTCATAAAACCGTGGAAGGTGACATGACTGGCCCGGTTGCCGCGCGCATGGTATTGCGTGATCCGAAGGTCGATACTGCGGTATTAGAAACGGCGCGTGGTGGCTTGCTCAAACGTGGTATGGGTTACCGCAAGTGCACGGTAGGTGCGGTCCTAAACGTCGCCGCCGACCACCTTGGGTTGCTCGGCATCAATACTTTGGATGAACTTGCCAAGGTTAAGCGCACGGTGATTGAAATCGCCCAAGACACTGCCGTGCTCAACGCCGACGACGAACGTTGCTTGAGCATGGCCGACCATACGCCGGCCAAAAATGTCTGCTACGTGACGATGAATTCGGAGCACGCGTTGGTGCGTGAGCACATTCAACACGGTGGTCGCGCGATCGTGATTGAAGCCGGAATGGGCGGGCAGATGATTACCTTGTACGACAACGGCGCGCACATTCCGCTGCTGTGGACACATTTGATTCCGGCCACGCTCGACGGCCGCGCAGTACACAATGTGCAAAATGCAATGTTTGCAGCCGGAATTACGTTCAGCATGGGCGTGCAGCTCGAAGAAATTCGTCACGGCCTGCGCACTTTTGACACCACCTACTTTCAAGCGCCGGGCCGCATGAACGTATTTGACGATCATCCATTCAAAGTGATATTGGATTATGGCCACAACCCGGCGGCCATCAGCGCCATGGCGACGTTGGCACAACGCCTGGAGCCAAGCGGTCGACGTTTGGTTGTGCTGGCTGCACCTGGTGACCGCCGCGATGAGGATATTGTTGAAACGGCGAAGGTATGCGCCGGGAAGTTTGATCATTACATTCTTAAACGAGACGATCATGCGCGCGGCCGCGGTGAGCGCGAAGTGCCGCTGATGTTGCAAAAGACGCTGCTGGAGTGCGGTGTGACCCAGGATCAAATTCAAGTGATTACGAGCGAGGTCGAAGCCATTGACGCCGGGCTGACCATGGCTGAAAACGGCGATTTGCTGCTGATTTTTGGCGATGCGATTGAGCGCTGCTGGAAACAAATCAGTGATTTCCAGTCGGGCGAAGAACATTCAAAACCGGCCAAAGCGGCGTCGCCGGCACCGGTAAGCATGACTTTGGGTTTTACTGAGTCCTCATTCGCTTCCGACTTGGGCGATCAAGTGTTGATTCGCGACGAGCGCGGTGTGCGTTTGGCGCGCGAAGTGGAGACGTCGGACTAGTCCGTTCCATGGCTCGCTACTAAACCGAATTTGCAGACGTCACAAGATCGCATCATGGAATTCCTGTCCTCGCGTAGATTGACCGGTCCCAATTTATTGTGGGATCAGCAAGGCATAGTGGTTGACGTCGCTTTCGGCAAATTTGCCAATGGCGAACTGATGGGCCCGTCCGCAGCCGGTGCGGAAGCGGCGATCGATGCATGGCAAGAACAAGCGCGACGAGTCCTGGCCGCGTTGGGCTGGGATGGCGAAAAGTTAATTTGGCGGGTACATCCCAGTGGTTTGAGTTTGGCCTTCAGCGCGCCAATCGATGCGCTTTACGCTGGCATAGACGTCGGTGAATGGATTTGGAATTCCACCACCGAAGTTTTGGCCGGACGCGAGCCGTCGAATTTGCAATCCGACGACTTCACCAAGCTACGCCTAGCTATTGCCGAAGAGCAAAACCCAATGCTGGCACCGTTGCACGATGCAGCCCGTCAACGCGGCTTGAATTTTTGCGGCGATGATGAATGGACCACCATCGGCATGGGCCGCCGTAGCCAGACCTGGGATACACCAAAATTGCCGACTGTAGGCGAGGTAGCGTGGGATCGTTTGCATGATATCCCTAGTGTGATGGTGACTGGCACCAACGGCAAGTCGACCACAGTACGCGCCCTTTTTGAAATGGTGAAAGCGGCGGGTTTGGTGCCGGGTGCTTCAAGTACCGATTGGATTCAGGTCGGGGAAGACACATTGGATAAAGACGATTGGTCCGGCCCTGGCGGAGCGCGCGCGGTGTTAAAAGATCCGCGAGTGGACGTCGCAATTTTGGAAACGGCACGCGGCGGAATGCTGCGGCGGGGTTTGGGTTTGCCGCGAGTGGATGTGGCGGTAATCACCAACGTGGCAGAAGATCATCTCGGCGAAATGGGGGTGCATGATTTGCCGGCGCTTACCGAGGTCAAGTTCATCGTTGAGCGTGCTGGCGATAGTTTGGTTTTGAATGCGGATAACCCGGAGGTGCGTCGGCGCGGGCAGTTGTGCACCAAGCCGGTGCTGTGGTATACCTTGAATGCCGATGATCCGTTGATTCAAACTCATCTTGCCGCAGGTGGCGACGCCATCGTTTTGCAAGGCACCTCCGTAGTTCATCATTGCGGCGCCAATATTCCCACCGAAGATGAATCCGCCACCTTCATTGCCGACGTCGCCGAGATTCCCATGACTTTGAACGGCGCGGTGCGTTACAACATCGGCAATGCGATGGCCGCGGTGGGAGCGGCCATGAAAATGGCTTTGCCGTTGGCCGCAATTCAGCAGGGGCTGCAAAACTTCAGTAGCGATTCCGAGTCCAATCCCGGACGACTCAACGTATTCGACCTCAACGGGATCACCGCGATGGTGGACTTCGCGCACAATCCCCATGGCATGCAAGCGTTGATAGACGCTGCCTCGGCGATGCCGCATAAACGTTTGTTGGTGCTGCTCGGCCAAGCCGGCGATCGCGACGACCATGCCATTCAGGAACTGGTGCGCATCACCGCCGCCGCCAAACCGGATCGCATCGTCGTCAAAGAACTCACCAAATACCTGCGCGGCCGTGAAAAAGGAGCCGTCTCAGGGTTGATCCAATCCTCTCTGATCAAGCACGGCTACCCCGAAGCACAAATCGAATACGTCGAACACGAAATCGACGCCGTCCGCCACGCGCTGAAGTGGGCAAAACAAGGGGATTTACTCCTCCTGATCTCCCACTCCCAACGCGAATCCGTTTTAAAACTACTCACCCAACTGCAGGATTCCAGCTGGTCGGAAGGTAAAAAGTTCTAGCCGTCGCTGCCGATCAATTTTAATGGGATCTTCGGTAGTGGGCCATCTGCGGGTCGCCATTTAAAGTTCACCGCGTCGAAGCCTACCGCCAAGAAGTTGATTTCGACCTCAACCTGAGGAAGCACCGTATCCAAGGTTGCTCCGTTTTCCACGTCCAATGGCAAAGCGGTTGACTCAATGATGAAGTTTTTACTTAGCTCTTGAACTTCTTGCCCTTCTGGAAAAATTAGGCTTGCCTGCAAGTCGGCCGGTTCAATGTAGAGTGCAACGTATTCCGTTGAACGACCAGAATGAGGCAAGTTAAGCCTCATTGAAGATTGGGTGCCCTTGCGGATTTGGAAGCGGTAAATTCGCATGCTTTGGCGATTGCCCTCGACTAGGTCGCCAAATCTAACGCCAAGATCACTAACCGTTTGTTGACTCCAAGGGCGCTTGCTGCCAGAGCCTTTCTTCTCAGAAATCCTGGGTGGACTTTCCTGTCCGGTACTCTTTTCGACCCGACCCTTTATCCAGCTTGGGTCGACTGGGCGACCGCTAAGTCTCCATCCTAGGCGCTTGGTTTGTACTTGCTCGTTTGTCACAAACAACAGGGTTTTGTCTGGCCGGTAAATTTTCACGCCGACGTCGTCCTTACCGGGCATCTCCACCGCACAATCGAACTGAGTGAAATCTCCGCTGACTTCAAACTCTGGGTTGGCAGGCGAGCCATTACGAGCAAACAGTGGATGCAATCGATATTTGCCAGCAGGCAGATTTTCGATGGTCAACAGGCCCTGCTTAGCCAATGCATCGACCTGCAGTTGATCGCCATTGGACCAATAATCGTTGCCGGGTGAACCCAACCGCCAAAGTTGAGCTTGCCCGGAAACGGGGCTGAAATCTTCGGCATCGAAGAACTTAATTTCTAAGGTGCAATTGCCCGTCTCTACTGGATCGGTCTCGATTTCCTTAGCATCCTCCTTGGAGAGCTGATTGGGTTTCACTCCAGCTCGAAGGAAAGGGCCTGCATCGCCAGATTGTTTTTCAACTTTGGCCGTAGTGGCAGTGGTATCGGGGACGGCTGCTGGGGGTGTAGCAGTATCTAGAGCATCCAACGGCTCAGGCTCATTGATGACGTAGTAAACAGTAATCGCGAGCACCAAAACAATGAGTGGTCCGACAAAGCGCATGTTTTTGAGGCAGCTACGAGTTTTAGGGGCAAAGAAAAAGCCTGGTCGCCCGGAAAAAGGCGACCAGGCCAAGGGTCAGAGTAATCTAGAACTGTAGTTTACTCGGATCGTGGCAGGTGCCACAGGAGTTGGTGTAAGGAATCGGCATGGCCGAACCTGGGGTTACCCCTTTGACGCCAACATTGGTTTTTCTTGGTACGTCGAAAACGTGCGAGGTGATGTCGTTCTCGAAGTAAGTGATGAATGGATCAGTGCTGGTACCCGTTGGGTTGTCCAGTAGGAACCCATAGTCACCAGAGCCAGTTTTCGCAGTCTTGATCATGTGACAATCTACGCAGGTTGCAATGCCTTTCGCGTGGGCTACACCAAGGATTTCCGTAGTGTGATCAGCGGAAGTTCCGATGTAGTCTTGGTGGCAAGTCAAGCACATAGGCTGATCTGGATCGTTTGGATCTTCCCTCAGGTAGTGCTCGTTGCCAGTTCCGGCGTGGGTGTTGTGACACTGGCTGCAGCTCATCAAGTGAGAAGAGTTGCGGTAGTGCCCGGCTTTGAGGTAATCCGGCACGTGCTGGTGGTGGCTCTTAGCGTGAATGTCGTCCGGCCAGTTCTGCGAAGCAGTTGGGCCTTTGGTTTCAACAAATGAAGCCAGGTATTCTGCACGGCTGATACCTGCTGGTGGGAAAAGACCATCAGGGTTCATCGGGACGTCGTTGTGGGTGTTCGGGCCATTACCGATTAAGCGGTCGTGGCAGCGATCACACAGCATGACTTCACGCGATGGAGTGATGTTTTCAGGAGCCAGAATGAAGCGAGCCTTGTTGGCTGCAACGTGTTCAGAACCTGGGCCGTGGCAGGTTTCACAACCAATGTTCAGGTCGTTAATGGTGCCGTCGCCGTCGATGTCGTATTCACCGCCAGGATCTTCGAGCGAGTCACACAGGACTTCACCGGTGCCACTGTCAACGAACTGGGTGTAGCCAGTTGCGTGGCATCCCAAGCAGTTGCGGTTAATGTTCTTGGTGACGTCCGGAGTCTTGATTTCATTCAGGGTCTTGTCCCAGAAGAAGTCGAAGTGGTAGTCGCGGAACTGCTTACGAGTCCGGTCAAACTTGTCTTCGTCGCCTGCTGGTTGGAACTGCAGGATTGGGTAGAGACCATTCAAGCCAGGCCATTCAATCATGTAGCGCTGCTTATAAACGGGGCCACCGTAGTTCAGCTTCACTTCACGAGTCGCTGGGCTCATCGTGTCACCAGTGTTAATGATGTTCTCAATGGTGATGTAGTACTTCTCTGATGCGTCCTTCCATAACCAGAGGATCGCGTAAACCACGCCACCAGTTAAGGCTGGATCGGTGATGCTCGTTTGGAAATCATCGAAACCGCGAGAGAAGTCTGGATCGTGCAAGTAAACCTTGAAACCATCCAAGTAGGAGGTGCCGAGCTTGAAGTAGCCGTTGCCTTCAAAGACGTCTGGGTGCTCGTTGTCGTCTTGCAGTGAGCTCAGCTTATTCGGAACCGTGAATCCGAGGCGGTGGGCAGCGCCTTTTTCAGTATCTTCGTCAGGGTGACAGACCAAGCAGCTCGTCATACCGACGTATGTTGCTGCTGTGCTGGGCGACGAAGAAATCAAGATGGTTGCATCCAAGTTGGTACGTAGTCCGGATGCGTCGACCGAGTCGCGGCACCAGCTGCCACCAGGAATGTACTCAGTACCAGCAGGCTCAACGTAAACGAAGAACTCGCCGTCAGGAACTTCGTCAAATTCGAAGGCTCCCGCTGAGTCGGTGACAGCTTGGGTGAAGGTGGTGCCACCAGCGGCTACTGCATCTTCCAAAGGCTCGTCACGATCTTCAGCTGAGCCAGAACGGATGTCTTCCGATGTGATTTCAGTGGTGTCAATCGCTGTGTTTGGAATCAGGTAAACGGTGGCGCCAGCAACTAGGTTGTCTGCGCCATCCACTACCGTGCCAGCAAAGGCTGAGCTCTCAGGTTCAGTTTCGGTATTCGATTTTGAGTTCGAGAAGCAGCCCGCACCAAGCACACAAGCAGTGAGCGTGAGCAGAAAGGTGTTAGTTCTAGGAAGCCTCATTTTTTCGAGGTAGTTTTCCGGGGAGACCCGGAGGGTGTTTGTGAATTTATTGGTTCCATTAACGATGGCAGGAATTGCAATCTTGGCCGTTATCAATGTGATCCAATGGGAAGTGACAAGAGCGGCAGTCCGACACAGGGCCTGGGTGGGGTGGTCCAGGTCGTAGTGATGCCTGTAGGTGACTGGGGGTGCTCTT
>JACKQG010002038.1_pt1 | contig 26939 bp, 30 predicted proteins | sample 8237621 | NCBI WGS metagenome assembly JACKQG01 (sample SAMN15677084, study PRJNA649215) | marine metagenome | biome: marine; feature: Black Sea; material: saline water; isolation source: suspended particulate matter (SPM) from the Black Sea western gyre | collected 2013-06-09/2013-06-10 | depth... | reverse complement strand
GCTATTATGAATGGATGAGAAATGGTAATGACAAACACCCATTTTATTTTCACCATCCACAAAATCATATCATGCCTATGGCGGGTCTGTGGGATAAATGGCTTGATGAAAAAAATAAAGAAGTTTATTCTTATACGGTTATTACCACAGAACCATCTGAACCCATAGCGCATATACATAACCGAATGCCGGTAATTTTAAATAATGATGAAGTTGATAATTGGATTGCCTCTAAAAGTTCTCCAGCAGAGGTAATGAATTATTTAACCCCATTTAAAAATGAATTAATATTCCACCCGGTCTCTAATTTTGTCAATTCACCTAGGAATAATAGTGAAATTTGTATTCAACCATTAACTCAGGAGATTCCATGAATTCGTTTCATAAAGAACTTTGGTTTGATATTAAAGCACGAATGGAGTTCATTAATATCACTCATGAGGTACAGGAAGTACTTATTGAAAGTGAAATTCAGGAAGGACTATGTCTTGTGAATGCCATGCATATTACTGCCTCTGTATTTATTAATGATGATGAACCGGGACTTCACCGTGATTACAAAAAGTGGCTGGAAGAATTAGCACCTCACGAACCACTATCACGGTATGATCACAATCTCACCGGTGAAGACAATGGGGATGCACACCATAAACGTCAGATAATGGGAAGAGAAGTTGTGGTTGCTATAACCAAAGGTGAGTTGCATTTTGGTCCCTGGGAACAGATATTTTATGGAGAATTTGATGGTGGAAGAAGAAAAAGAGTACTGGTGAAAATCATTGGCGAATGATATATATTGAAGATATAAGATTGAAGATTTAAGATTGAAGATTTAAGATATAATGGTTGACAATTTTAATAACAAAGGAGACATCATGGCAAAACAAAAAAGCATAGACTACATTTTGGGAATGATTACAGGTGCGTCCATCATGATTGCAACTTGGGCATGTACCAGTGGAAACCCATTAAATGCAACTGGCAGTACAATTCAGGAAGTAAAAGTTATTAACCAAAGTTGGGAACCAGTTTATGTTGATGTAGTAAATTAGTAAATTTATGACCACCTTCAATATTCAGCAACTATCAGCCATAGAGTATCCTCCTGAGCCTTTACTAATTTTAGCTGGTGCTGGAACAGGAAAAACCACCACAATAGTTGGGCGTATGGCACATCTCATACAGCACCAAAATGTTGCTCCCGATTCAATTCTTGCTCTCACCTTTACAAATGATTCTGCCAACCATTTAAAGCAAAAGTTAATTGAAGAAATTGGTAAAATAGGTGGTGATATTCAGGCTTGTACCTTCCATTCTTTTGCACAAGAACAGACAAATGCTTACTTTTCAGAACTGGGATACACTGAACCGCCCAATATTATGAATCGAGGTGATATATATTTTTTATTGCGCCAAAGATTTGATGAGCTAAATCAATTACGATCTATATTATTTCGCCGCAATCCCGTTCTAGCCATCCAATGTTTTCAAAAAGTATTTGATGCATTCAGACAGAACCTCTTAAGTGAAAGCGAGCTGGCAACACTTAAAAATAATGAGTTAGAAAGAGTTCAGTCGATTTCAGATAAAAAAGAAATTGAGAAAATATATCAATTAGCGGATATGGTAGATATTTATCCAATGTATCAACAATGGAAAAAAGATGCCAATTGGATTGATTATGGTGATTTAATAACCAACCTTTGGAATCTGATAGAAACCAACTCTAAAGTTTTAACAGTATTGCAATGCCAATATAAACATGTTATAGTGGATGAATTTCAGGATAATAATTATGCATTGAGCCGAATTATTGAGAAAATTGCTCTGCCTGAAAATAGCATTACCGTGGTGGGAGATGATGACCAATGTATCTATGCCTTTCGCCAGGCAAACATCCAAAATGTACATCAATTTCAGGACCACTATTTAAATAAAAGTAAAGAGCCTGTTTCACTCATGCTGAATTACCGTTCAAACCAGCCTATATTAAATTTTGCCAATAGTGTAATTGCAGAAAATAGCGGTCGAATGTCAAAGGGTATTTTAAAAAGTGAACTTAATTCTGATACAATTCCTATTTTACAAATTGGTAGCATAGATGAACAGCTCCTGCAATTGAAAGAAGATGTAGAGCAACTATTGAAAAACGGGGAATATGCAGGTAATATAGCCATTTTACTGCGCACCCACACCAAATGCCGACAGGTTTCATCATTTCTTCATATTAATGGAATTAATACCTTCTATCATTCTGAAAAATTATTTAACCAAACAGTTATAAAAGATCTACTAGCAATGCTCCATGTTTATGGGAAAACTGAAAAGGCAGACCATAGTTTTCTAAGACTATTCATGAAAAAATATCCCCATTTTGATTTGACAGAATTCCTAAATGAATATAAAGAAACTAAACAAAATTCTGGATTGATTGATTATGCCTTGAAACCAAATAGTGGAATGAAAAAAATGGTAAAAGAATTAATTACTCCAATTTATAACATCAAGGAAAAAGGTGTAGCGGAATTAGTTTGGAATCTCATTAAGATTGGCAGATTCTATAGAAAGGAAGATGGTATAGAGAGTTTAGAAAAAAAGGTAGTTTTCCAAAGTTTAAATCAATTCAGGGAATTGGTAAATCTATATATTAAAAATTATAATCCGGATGATGTGCAAAATTTTATCTTCTTCATGGATATTCAATGGGAAATAAATGATGAACCACTGGAACCCATAAAAGAACTTACCAACTTGCCAGCAGTGAGAATAATGACGGTGCATGGTGCAAAGGGAATGGAATTTAAACATGTGTTTATTCCTTTTCTAAGATCAGGAAGTTTTCCTCTTAATTTCAGGGGCATGTCTTTAGTAGATAGATTACCCGTTTCCTGGCAACGCTGGGAAGTGGGGGACAGAGAAGAAAAAGAATTGCATTATGAGGAAGAACGAAGATTGTTTTATGTAGCTGTAACCCGTGCAATGGAAAGTCTCACTTTGTATGCACCGGAAAAGAGTCAGTCCCTATTTATAAAAAATATAAGTGATGAATTGGTAAAAAAGGAGAATATTATGCTGGAAGAAAAAGATATGTCTCAATATGATGTATTAATTGGGAACTACCAATCCCGTATTCAATCAGAAATTAATTTAGGGCATTTTGAAAGTGCTAATCATTTGCTGGATGCAATTGAGAAAATTTCTATTCTTAAAAGTGGAGATGAACCCAATTGGGGAGTAAATCCATTTAAAGATGAAATATTACAATTATTATCGCAAGATGAGTTCAAGAAAAGTGATTCAAATCCAAGCCTGTCTGCAACCAGTATTCAAACCTACAACCAATGTCCCTTAAAATATAAATACCGTTATGTTGATGGAATCCCCGGCGCTCCTGAAAAACCCTATTTTCAACTGGGAAAAGTCATCCATAAAGTTTTGGAGATATTTCATGAAGAAAATTATACATCCTATGATGAGTTAATGGCCCTTTTAGAAGCTAACTGGCAGGAAGGTGGATACCATTATAAGCAGGAAAAAGAGCAGAACAGGCAGGATGCCGAGAATATGCTGAAAAACTATTGGGATTATATTCAGCTCCATCCGGTGAATACTTTATATACAGAACATTGGTTTAGCTTTGAAACAGATTATGCTACACTTTCTGGGAAATGTGACCGTATAGATTTAGATGCAAATGATCATTTATCTATCGTGGACTATAAAACCTCAAAAACATCCAAAACCGAAAGCCAGCTAAGGAAAGATATTCAGCTTGGTATTTATGCTCTTTTTACATCATTGAATGGGGTTGAAACGGTGGAAAAGAAAATAATAAAGAAAATACCTGAAAAACTCTCAATGATGTTTGTACGGGACGAAGAGCCAGAGGTTGCAGTTGATCTTACTCATGATGAATTGGATGTCATAGAGAAAGCTATAAGAGCAACCTCAGAAGGTATTAAGAAAAATAATTTTCCTTCATGTAAAGGAATGCATTGCGAATTTTGTGATTATAAGGAGTTGTTATGTCCGGAGTTTGGGTAGAATGGTTGGCATAATTGAAGGTTAGAGTGCTGAAATTGAGAATCAAAAGTTATTTAATGTGACAAAACTCACATATTATCTCACCGCTTAAATATGGCTAGAATTACTGTTCTCTTGTGGTGTAAGTTATGCTGTAAATAATAATACGGGAGGAGCTTATTACTACCTTAAATAATCTGTTGGCGATGGAATGGTAAAATATTTAATAATATTTATCTCCCTATGTTTTTCACAATATACCCTGGTACATGACGGTGTAACCCGGGAGTATTATGTTTCCTATCCAGTAAATCCCCCCGAGCCCTGTCCATTAATTATAAGTATGCACGGGTATGGCGGAGATGCATCTTGGCACAGTGGTTATTCCGAAATGGACGATTATGCGATCCCTCAGAATATTGCCGTTGTTTATCCTGAAGGGTTGCTGAATTCATGGAATGTAGGTGGATTCTGGGAAAATAACAATTTTGATGATGTGGGATTTATCAGCACTTTAATTGATTCTATGGCAACCCAATTTAATATTGATTTAGACAGGGTATATGCCTGTGGATTTTCCAACGGTGGCTATATGGCTTATGAACTATCTTGTGAATTGTCGGATAAAATAGTAGCATTTGGATCAGTAGCTGGGAATTTTCTGCTAAATGAAGATCAGATTTGTGATCAGACAAGAAAAATACCAATAATTGATTTTCATGGTACTGCCGACACATTTGTGCCCTATGATATCCCTTTTGCAGGTAATTATTCACCTGATGGGTCAATGCTGTTTGATGAGAACCTCGCTTATTGGATGAATTTTAATAGTTTAACAGAAATGACAATTGAAGAAGTACCAAATATTGATCTATTAGATGGGTCTTGGGTAGAAAAATATACTGTTTCTGGTGAAAATACAAACGCACAATTTGTCCATTTTAGAGTTTATAATGGTGGTCATCAGTGGTTTGGATCAACTACCGCAAATTCTTATATAGGATATCTTGGAACAAATAATCATGATATAAATGCAAATGAAGAATTAATTAGTTTCTTTTTACAATTTCGTCTATCTGATTTTACAATGCTTCTTGGAGATGTGAATGAAGATGGAACTCTCAATGTGTTGGATATTGTAGTAATGGTTTCATTAATTCTGGAAAGTGAATTTAATTTCAATGGGGATATGAATGCTGATGAAGTATTGAATGTTTTGGATATTGTTGCTTTAGTAAATCTTATTCTATCCTAAATATACCTAAATATTTACCGATTATAATATCCCTATGTTTTTCACAATATACCCTGGTACATGACGGTGTAACCCGGGAGTATTATGTTTCCTATCCAGTAAATCCCCCCGAGCCCTGTCCATTAATTATAAGTATGCACGGGTATGGCGGAGATGCATCTTGGCACAGTGGTTATTCCGAAATGGACGATTATGCGATCCCTCAGAATATTGCCGTTGTTTATCCTGAAGGGTTGCTGAATTCATGGAATGTAGGTGGATTCTGGGAAAATAACAATTTTGATGATGTGGGATTTATCAGTGTGTTAATTGATTCTGTTTCAGCTCAGTTTAGTATTGATTTGGACCGGGTATATGCCTGCGGATTTTCCAACGGAGGGTATATGGCTTATGAACTAGCCTGTGAATTATCAGATAAAATTGCTGCTTTTGGATCTGTAACCGGTAATTTTTTACTGAATGATGACCAAGTTTGTGATCAGTCAAGAAAAATACCCATAATTGATTTTCATGGCACAGAAGACACCTTTGTATCTTATGATGTTGATTTAGAGGATAATCTTACATATAATGACAATTCATTGCTGTTTGATGAGAACCTCGCCTATTGGATGAATTTTAATGGCTTAACAGAAATGACCATTGAAGAAATTCCGAATATTGATTTATTAGATGGGTCCTGGGTTGAAAAATATACTGTTTCTGGTGAAAATACAAACGCACAATTTGTCCATTTTAGAGTTTATAATGGTGGTCATCAGTGGTTTGGATCAACTACCGCAAATTCTTATATAGGATATCTTGGAACAAATAATCATGATATAAATGCAAATGAAGAATTAATTAGTTTCTTTTTACAATTTAGACTATCAGATTTAATTCCAGAATTAAATAATGATAATCCCATTTTGCCCAGACTATTCAATGTGAACCCTGCCCATCCAAATCCATTTAATCCTCTGTTAAATATAAGTTTTTATTTGCAAGAAAATAGTATGGTTAAGGTGGTTATAATTGACCTTAATGGCAAAGAGGTAGAGACACTGTTATTCAATCATTTAGTAGCAGGCTCTCATCAATTAAACTGGAATGCTCAAAAGGAACCAAGTGGAGTGTACTTTGTGAAATTGACGGCTGGTAATTATAAAAATTTGCAAAAGGTGATATTGTTGAAGTGAAATATATTTTCACCAAAGGACTTTAAGCCGTCAGGCAGTTTGAGATGTTAAAAACTGTAGTAGAAATAAGACATGTAAGGCCTTTTCAATAAATTAATCTAATCACATCTTATTTAACTATTCTTTCGTATCTGTATAGAAGTCTTAATTTTCGTCCTTGATAATTAAGGATATTCTCAATAATTGAATTTTAGCTGGAAAAAATTCCTGGAAGAACTCCGGGTCTTAATCATTCTCGTAATAATAGCCTTCACCATAAAATCTACTTTAGTAGAAATTTATGTAGTTCCTACTGGCTCTATGGAAGACACCATTCTTACCGGAGATATGCTTATCGGCAATAAGTTTATATATGGCATGCGTACTCCTATTTGGGTAGGAATACCCTATACCCGAACAGGCTTTCATATTCCTTGGTTTCGCTTGCCTGCATTTAAAGAAGTAGAAAGTGGAGATGTTACTATTTTTGAATTTCCCCGAGATCCATTTCAGAAATATGTGAAAAGATGTATTGGAATAGGTGGAGATTCTATTTCTATAAATATTGGCAACATTATTGTTAACAGCGATACCATGCATTTCCCGGACGAAGGCAAGTATATTAAAGGCTTTCAATATGATAATGATAAAGTTGAAAAACTATATTCATATTTTACTGGCAATAGGGATAATCTTAAAAGTTTTGTTGTGCCCTATAAAGGGATGAAAATTGACTTAAATAATGTAGATGACTGGCAAACGACTATATCCCTAATGGTTCAAGATGGCAATGATGTTAAACTGGGAAATAAGACCTTCACCATGATTGACCCTTATGAAGTTGCAAGAACCCATGGATTTCTTAAATATAAATTGCTGAAATTAATCAGCTCTTCAAGAAAAGCAGCAATGCGTGAACAGAAAGACCGAAGTCGATTTATTAATAATTTAAATAATGAGTATAAAGAAGAAAATCTGGTTAATCCTTGGTATATTAATTATGGATTTGAAAATTCAGAATATTTAAGAAAAAATATAACTGTCAATGGTGAAACTCTCAATGATTTAGGAGCATACACTCTAAAGCATAATTATTATTTTTTCATGGGTGATAACAGAGATTCAAGTTATGATTCGCGATTCTGGGGGTTTGTACCTGACACACAGATTTTAGGGACTCCATTATTTGCTTTGGTGAATCTATTTAAATTTAAACTACGAATGAAAGTTGTTTCCTAATTAAATTACGATATGTTTGGATTTATCGCATTTGGATTTAAACTCTTGTTCGCAGCCATTGCTGGCGGAGCACTGAGTTATATTCCCGGAGAAGAAACCCATAACCATAAAATTGTTGAAACATCCCTTATCTGCATATTTGGAGCTGCCATTTTAGGGTTAACCAGCCAATTACATTTTGGTGAGTATAATATTGTTACAGGCATTGGAATATTAGCTGTAATAGTTGGAATAATTTCTATATCGAAAAATTTAGATTTTATAAATCGAATGGTTTGGTTATTTTCAGGAGTATCTGGGATGATAATTGGAGCTGGATATATTGTACAGGCAATCTTATTGGTGGGTCTTGTTTATGTTATTTTAAGAAATAGTGACAATCTTCTAGACTATTTTGAGAAAGAAACTGAGACACCAGATGATAGTTCTATTGAAAATGTTTCAAATTAGTATAATTAATAGATTAAATTTACATATCATTTTCAACCTCGTATTTCAGAATTAAATAATAATATCATTAAAATAATGGACAATTAATTGAGTATTGATTTAGACAGTACCGAAGGAAGAAAACAATATCTATCTGAAAAATTAGACGATCTTTTAGAGGGGATAAATGATTCTTACGGTACACTCTTAATGGAAGAATTATTGGCTCGTTTAGAATTAACTGTAAAAGATTTTAATGATGAAATGAAAGTTCTCTGTGATCAGCTGGTTACAAAAGAAAAGGAACGTCAACAACTTCTGGAAATGTTGAAAACTACCGAAGGATTACCAGCTCCTTCCCCAGGAAAAGCACAATCTGCAGGAGATACAAACCAATCTGCTGAGCCAGTTGCTGTTGAATTGGCCGAGCCTGAAGAAGATATTCCTGAATGGGAGAAGAAATTAGCAAAATTAGAAAAAAAGTAAGTTAAAGGAAATTATGCAAAGAGCAATTTGGATTATTACATTTTTTATTGTCATAGCAATTGGATATTATTGGATGGTTGTAGATGACTCACGTACAAGGCAAATGGTTGAGCTTGCTGATAGTGATGAGGAACTGTCTGGTGATGTGAATTCGACTGTTGAGATTTATGACCGATTAGAAAAAAAATGGATAGGCACTAGTAAACATGTACAAACCCTGCAAAAGGAAACCCATACCCATTATGCTGTATATGATGCCCAAATGGATTCCATCGATATTGTTTTTGAAGAAATTAAATTTAGTATTGATCAGTTAGAAGAAATTTTAACTAGAAAAATTGACAGAGTAAAGGATGATGTGAGAAATCTTGAGGATAATTTTGAAACCTACAAAAGATCTACCAAACGTGATTTAAGGGAAATCAAACAAAATATCTCAACTATTCAGGATGATATAAATACCTTAAATACAACTGTATTTCCCCCTGTTGAAGATGAAAAGAAAAAATAAGACTAATTTATAAAAAGGTGACAAAAGGGGAATAGGATTCCCCTTTTTCATTTTTAATTACCTAAATCTAAAATGATTAAACTTGATGACATTATTGGAGATATAATTTTTATATCTTTTTCTAATTATGAAAGATATAAAGATATAGGTATTAGTGAACCCACCGGGCATTTTCTATTAAAAGGGTATGACCAACTTGGATTATGGCTGGAGCACCCTGGTATTGTAATAACCCAAACTAAAGATGAATCTGGTGCACCTCTGCCAGTAAAGGAACATTCCAGGGAAGAATTTGATGCTGATTTTGTGGTTACATGGGATAATGTGAATACTATTATGTATTATCCTGAAAGAGAAGGATTTGACTTCCCCAGTGAATTTAAAAAAATGAAATTAGGCTTCAGTTTTGATACCAAAGATGAGGATAGAATTAAATGATTTCTGGTACAATTAAAATATGGAAAGAAACAGAGGGTTGGGGATTTATTGAAGGTGATGATGGTGACGATTATTTTCTGAATATTACCAATGTCCGTAGAGGGCAAAAGATTCATATAAATGTCCGTGTTAAATTTGATGTAACGCAAGGGCATCGAGGTCCAGAAGCAGAAAATGTCTCCTTGTTTTAGTTAGTGTCAATTAAACTCTCCTTGTGAGAGTTTTTTATTTAACAGAAATTCTTCTCAAAGAAAAATATTAATTTTCCTTCAGAATTATCTTTAGAGAAAGCTGAATATTTATTTAGTTTTACGTCGATTACTTTGTTGAATATTTAATGATTTTATTATGCATATAAATGAAACTGAATCTATTAATTCATCAATGCCGGAATATTGGGAGAACTCCTATAAATCTGGTGAGATGGGTTGGGATGTTGGCTGTCCTACTCCAATATTTACAAATTGGATAAATGCTCAAACAAACCCCCTGTCTATTTGTATTTTAGGTGCTGGTAATGGATGGGATGCGCTTCATTTTGCAGAAAAAGGGCATAGGGTAACGGCCGTAGATTTTGCAGAATCAGCAGTATTAAATATGAAAGCGTCCGCAGAAAAAAGAGGATTAAAGCTAGATATCATCCATGCAGATATTTTTGATTTAGATAAATTATTCACCAATACTTTTGATATTATTTTGGAATACACCTGCTTTTGTGCTATTGATCCTGCTCAAAGAGATGATTATATTCGCATTGTAAATCACCTATTAAATCCTTCTGGAAAGTTTGTGGGGTTACTATTCCCAATTGACAAGGAGCTAAATGATGATGGCCCGCCTTATGGAGTGGACATAAATACTACGTTAGAATCATTTGCAAAATATTTTACATTGGTTAAAAAAGAAATGCCAACTCTCTCAATTGAACGGCGAAAGGGAAGAGAGATATTTGTCATTTTAAAGAAAAATGGAAACTAAAATAAAAATAAATAACATCCAATTATTTGGTTATCATGGTATTGACGAACAGGAAAAGTCAAATGGTCAACTTTTTGAAATAGATATTGAAGCCTCACCTATTAGTAACATTCCAATTTCTGACGATTTGTCCAAAACGGTAGATTATACTCTTCTCTATGATGAAGTAACCACAATATTCTCACAAAGAAGGTATAATTTGATTGAATACCTTGCCATTGAAATTTCTAATACCATAACCAATAAATTTAATGTGAATACGTGTAAAGTAGTAATACGGAAACCCAATGCGCCAATAAAAGGCGATTTTGATTCGGTTGAGGTTGAGGTGATAACTGATGTCTGAAGAACAGCGAATATTTCTGGGATTAGGTTCAAATATGGGTAACCGATATCAAAATTTGAAAAATGGTATAATAATGTTAAATCAACATCCCCATATTTGGGTCACTGATAAATCCCATGTGTATCAATCACCGCCAATGTATAAAATGGATCAGGAAGAATTTTATAATATGGTTGTTAAAATTGACACTAATTTAATTCCAGTGGATTTACTTAATGAAATTAAGAAAATTGAAAAGAAAGCTGGTAGGCAGAAGGGAAGAGAGAAAAATATGCCACGCGTTTTAGATATAGACATTTTGGCTATTGGTGACCTGGAAATTCATAGTGGATTATTAGAAATTCCACATGGGGGAATATCTGAAAGAATATTTGTACTCAAACCATGGAATGATATTGCACCAAAATTTGTTGTGCCGGGACAAAATGCAATGGTTTCTGAAATTCTAGAAAATACTGATGATGATTCCGATGTACGCATGGTGCTTATTTTTGATAAAGAAGGAATGATATGAAGATCCCATACCATATTGCCATTGAAGGTACAATCGGCGTTGGAAAGACCAGTCTGGCTGGTATATTAGGGGAAAGATTAGAAGCAAAATTAATATTGGAAGAGTTTGAAGAAAATCCGTTTTTAGTAGATTTTTATAATAATTCTGAACAATATGCATTTCAGACGCAATTATTTTTTCTCTTATCACGTTATCGCCAACAGCAGCAACTTCAGCAAACCGACCTTTTTACAAAAACCCTCATATCTGACTATATGTTTGTAAAAGATAGATTGTTTGCAGCATTAAACCTGAATGACAAAGAAATGAGTTTGTATAATTCGGTAGCCCGCATACTTGAAAAAAATGTAACCTCGCCAGATTTGGTAGTTTTTTTACAATCTGATACCGATAGACTCATGTCAAATATTAAACTCAGAGGCAGGGAATATGAAAAATTAATTGATTGGAAATATATTGATGCATTGAACCTAATGTATAATGAATACTTTTTCAGATACGATGATTCTCCATTGCTCATTATCAATACCAACGATATTGATTTCGTGAATAATCAAGATGATTTAGAAGAAATTATTAATTTTATTCGCACTCCAGGTGAAGGTACACGGTACTTTAATCCCATAAAAAGTATCTACTAGTTAATGTAATGAAAATTATCCTTATGATTGCATTAATTTGGATATTCTACCAAATCAAAAGAATCTTTTCCGGAATTCAGATTTCCAATAATAAAAAACAAAAAGAGGAAAGTATGAGCCGAAAATCTGGCATGGATATACAGGATGCTGACTACGAAGACGTAGAATGAAAGCTGTCAGAATCAATGAACATGGCGGAATAGATAAACTATTATACGATGAAATTGATGAACCTTCATGTCTTCCTGATAAAGTCAAAGTTAAGGTAAAGGCTTCTGCATTAAATCATCTGGATATCTGGGTGAGGAACGGACTTCCGGGATTACCCATACCATTGCCATTAATAATGGGATGTGATGCATCGGGAACTATTGTAGAGATTGGGATCAATGTAAATAATTTACAGCTGGGTGATGATGTGGTTATTCAACCTGGAACCTTTTGCAGTAATTGTGACTTCTGTAAAGAAGGAAGGGAGAATTATTGTTCTAATTATGGTATTTTAGGTGAGACTGAAAATGGAACATTGGCTGAATATATTATTCTTAAACCTGCAAATATCTATAAAAAACCAGAGCACCTATCTTTTCCTGAAGCAGCGTCTATGCCTTTGGTATTCATGACCGCCTACCAGATGCTAATTAAACGAGCAAAATTACAACCTGGTGAAGTCGTACTTATCTATGGGGGAAGTTCTGGTGTTGGTTCCGCAGCCATCCAGATTTGCAGGGACTTAGGAGCTCAAATAATTGCTACTGCTGGTAATAATTCAAAAGCTGAGTTCTGCAAGAAATTAGGTGCCAACCATGTAGTTAATCATAATAATGAAAATTGGTTGGATGATGTAAAACAAATTGCTGGTAAATTTGGTGTCAATGTGATATTTGAGCATGTGGGTTCTGCTACATGGAAGCAATCAATTAGAATTTTATCCAAAGGTGGACGATTGGTTACCTGCGGTGCTACTACTGGTGCAGATGTAAATATTAACTTAGCACACCTGTTCATGAAACAGCAATCAATTTTAGGTTCCACAATGAGCAGTGTTGATACTTTTAAAGAGGTTATGAATAAAATAAAATACAAAAAATATAAACCAACAGTGGATAAGATATTTGCCATGAAAGATATTCGAGTTGCGCATGAATATATGGAACGCAGGCAGCAGTCAGGAAAAGTTGTTTTAGTCCCTGAGATTAATGAATGATTCTTGAGTAGTCTAATTAAAATATTATTTATATTTATTCTAATAATTAACACTGCCTTTGCAGATATTTTACAAGGTGTTGCTCTACAGATGACATCAGATGGTACGGGTTTTTATTATAAACCAGGAATAACATGGAAGCAGTATTCTAAAATGTTAGGCTGTATTGGAATTCACTTAGATAATAATTTTACAAATATGAGTAGATTTGAAGTAGATGGTAGAAACCGCTCTATCTATTTAGATTTATCCGCTGAATTCAAACAAGAATTACTTCATGAAATGATTGCAGGCGCTTTTAGGCCGGTTATTACTTTTCAGAGTGGAAGTATAGGTGATATTGATACCATATTAGGAAAGGATAATTTAGGAAATTGGAAATTGAAATATGCAATTGGCGTTGGATTCCAATTTTATAATGTGAGGACCTTAAACGAACTCACATTGAAATATAATCATAATCCATTTACCAAAGGAAATATGGCATTTCAATTGGCAATGTATTGGGAATAAGGAGAGAATAATATGTCAGATGATTGTTTATTCTGTAAAATAATTAGCGGGGATATACCGGGGGATATTGTCGAACAAACCGATACGGTCCTGGCATTCCGCGATATTAATCCCCAGGCAAATACGCATATTTTGATAATTCCCAAATTACATATTGAATCAACCCGGGATTTAAATAATGAGAATATAAATTGTTTATCAGAAATGGCCGCTTTGGCAAATAAAATTGCAGATAGTGAAAGAATTGCAGAATCGGGATATCGCTGGATTATTAATACGGGTGATGATGGGGGGCAAACAGTACATCATCTTCACTTGCATTTATTGGGTGGGAGGCAAATGAATTGGCCACCGGGGTAAATAGGAAACTTGAAAGTTGAAAGTGGTCCAATATTCTAATTTCCATTTTAAAATAACTAAATAATGTACATTAATAAATTAAAATTACAGGGCTTTAAATCCTTCCTTAACAAAACTGAGCTCAACTTTGGTGAAGGAGTCACGGCTGTTGTTGGTCCCAATGGCTGTGGTAAAAGTAATATAGTGGATGCTATCCGCTGGGTTTTAGGTGAACAGAAAATTTCTATACTCAGATCCACAAAAATGGAAGATGTAATTTTCAATGGCACCAAAAATCGAAAAGCATTGGGATTTTGTGAGGCATCCATGCTCATTCATAATAATCGTGGAATTTTACCAATTGAATATAACGATATTGAAATATCACGGAGGTTATATAGAAGTGGTGAAAGTGAATTTTACATCAATAAAACACAATGCCGCCTGAAAGATATCCACAATCTATTTATTGATACTGGGATGAGTTCCAATGCCTATTCTGTAATAGAGCTAAAAATGGTGGACTCAATATTATCAAATAATGCCACAGATCGGCGAAAAATGTTTGAGGAAGCTGCGGGAATCAATAATTACAAACAGCAGAGGCAGGCTGCATTACGAAAAATAAGTGCAACTCGTACCGATATGGAGCGAGTGAATGATATTATTGTAGAAGTCAATAATTCTATTAAGAATTTAAAATTGCAGGTGAAACGATTTGAACGATTTAATAAAATAACTGAGAATCATAAAACTCTTACAATAGAAGTCGCTCATGCAGAAATTCAGCTCATTAAAAATAAGCAAATTCCCTTACAAGAAAAACTGGATCAAATAAAGAGCAAACAATCTAGTTTGTCTGGTCAAATGAATTTGGATGAAACACTTGCAGATCAAGTACAATCTCAATTTGAAGAAAATAAATCTGAACTGAATAAATGTCAAAAAGAAATATCTAAGCTGGAGAATAAATTATCTGAATTAAACGGTAATTTACTGGTTTGGTCTGAAAAAATACTGGGGAATGAAAACCAGAAAAATCATTTCACTGATGAACTGCATCATAATGAAGATAGCCTTAACAGACATGCTGAAAAAATTGAAGAATTGAGATCTAAAAAGAAAATAATGCAACCAGAAATAAAAAGGCGGAAAACTGATTTTAAAAATAATGAATCTCAGTATCACACTGTAAAAAATAATTACGATAAGCAACTTAGAAATCAAGAAGAATTAAAAAAACAATCAGAGGTGGCATATTTAAAAATTCGTGAAGAAGAGGGAATGTTGGAAAGAGTGAAGAATACACTTTCTGAATTAGAAAATAATAAACAAATTCAGGATGAAAAAATTGAGCATTATAACCAAAAACTGGAAAATTCTAAAGCAGATTTAAATTTATCGCGAGCCAATGTAGAAAGTCAGGAAAAGAAAAATAGCATTCTCACCAAAAAAGTAATCGACTTGAAAACTGTGCAGTCACAATTAGAAGGGGATATATTATCAAAAAAAGAAGAGAATAATATATTACAATCTAAAATATCCACAATAACCAGCAAAATAGAGTTCTACACCAATATTATTGAAAATCACGAGGGAAGACCTGCAGGAATAAAACATATTTTAAGTAATAGAGAAAAGTACCCCTTTGTATTGGGAGTTTTATCTGACATTATTAAAGTAACTAATCCCTATCAATTAGCAGTAGAAACTGCTTTAGGGGAATATGGTAACTTTTTAGTGGTTGAAAATAAAGAGAATGCTCAATCTCTCATAACTGAAACAAAAGGAAGACTGTCTATTTTCTCCTTAGACAACCTGCCGAAAGTTATGACAAAGAACATTGAATGTCCCGCTGAACGTTTGATTAATAAAATAAATTGTCAGCCTAAACTACAAAATTTGCTACAACTACTTATTGGCGATGTGTACATTCTCACTACTAATAAACCAGATCAGGAATCCAGCAGTTATAAAGTTTGTAACTGGGTAAATAAATCTGGTAAATATTTTTCCAATGGGTATATTTTTAAATCTGCAGGAGATAAATCGGATTCAGTAATTGAGCGAAAACAGAAATTAGAAATATTAGAAAATGAGCTCTTAGATGTAAAAAAGGATATAAAAAAGTTAAATATTACTTTAGATGAGATTATAAAAAAAACGGATAAGGCTCGAAGTGATTTGCAACTTAAAACAGATGAATTGGATTCTGCTATTTATACTTTGAACAATTTTGAGCAACAGTTAAAGCATGAGGAGTATGTAACTGTTCAGCATCAGGAAGCAATATTAGAGCACAGGGAGAATCAGAAAATGATAGCAGCCCAAATTATTGATTTCAATATCAAGCTTAAAACAGGAAAAGATGTTATTCATGATTTGCGAACAGAATATGAAAAAATATCTAAAGAATATGAAATCTTTCATGAAAAGTTAGCTGAGTACAGAGTGACAAAAAGGATCCATGAGCAAAATTTACAGGATGCTCGAATTAAACTTCTGGAAATTGAAAAAGAAAAAGAGGGCTTGACATATCGTATCGAGACTTTTATCTCCCAAGAGAAGGAATTAAAAGTGCGCATAACAAAGTATAAGTCTGAATTGTTGCGTATCGATAAAGAGAATCAAAGTCTGCAAACATCAATAACCGATGGCAAAGTAAAGCTTATCGATTTATCTGAATCTTTGGAGCAAAATAGTAGAGAAAAGGATATAATTGAAAAGGCATATAATAAATCATACGGAGAGCTCCAACGCCTGCAATCGGGAATTCGAGAACGACAGAAACAAAAGGATGAATTTCTAAATACTATTCGTGAATATGAAATCACCATTGCCGAAAGTAGTAATGAAATCAAGCACCATCGTAGCCGTATTAATGAACTTTATAATGAAAAATTATCGGATGTCCCTATCAGTCTTGATGATTATGATTTACCATCCCGAAAAGCTGATTTGGAAAATCTGCAACGGTCATTAGATCGAATTGGTCCTGTTAATTTAGCTGTAGCTGATGAATATGAGAGAGAATCTGAACGCTATACATTTTTAATCGAGCAATACTCAGATTTAGAGCAAGCTGAAAAAACAATTAATGAAACCATTGAAAAGTTAGATGATGAAGCTGAGTCAAAATTCATGGAAACCTTTACTGCCATTCAGGGGAATTTCGTCAATACATATTCATCCTTTTTCGACGGAGGTGAGGGACATTTACGTTTGGTAGGTGAGGATGACCCTCTTGAAGCTGAAATTGAAATTATTGCCCGTCCACCTGGCAAAAAAACCCAAACCCTGCGTATGCTTTCTGCTGGTGAAAAAGCCCTCACAGCCATTGCATTGCTCTTTGCCATTTATCTGGTGAAGCCCAGTCCTTTTTGCATATTAGATGAAGTTGACGCCCCTCTGGATGATACCAATATTGCCAAGTTTGCCAAAGTCTTAAAAGAATTCTCAAATAATACTCAGTTCATCGTTGTCACCCATAACAAACTCACCATGGAAAAAGCCGACTATATGTATGGCGTTACGCAAGTGGAAGAAGGAGTGAGTAAAATTGTGTCTGTGAAATTTGATAATGAAAAAATGAAAGAGTATGCCTAATTAAAATAGAATAAAAGAGTACCAATTTTATGCAGTCTCCCTTAAAATCCCTGGAACAATTTATTTATCCCCAGTATTGTAACGATTGTGATAAGCCATTATCAGAATCGGAACAGTTGTTCTGTTCCAAATGCAGAGAAACTGATATACAGTTTAGTAGATTAGGGAACTGGGTTCGCCAACTTAAAACGCATAATAACTTGGATTATGCCCATTCCTTTTATTGGTTTGGAAAGGTCATTCAAGCCTATATTCATCATCTTAAGTATTCCGGTTGGGATTCTTTTTTACCTCGACTCATTAATAATGCCATCAGGGAATCAGAATTGCCAAAAGAAGCATCAGGGGCAGTATTAATTCCAATTCCACTTCATAGAGTTCGGCAACGGGACCGAGGGTTTAATCAGGCAATGGTGATTGCAAAAGAATTGGCTCGTCAATGGAATCTAAAGTTAGATGATAAAATATTGAAGCGGGAAAAATATACACAAACACAAACAACCCTTAGTATATCAGAAAGACAGAAAAATATGTATATGGCATTTCAAGTAAACAAAAGCGCTCCTAAAGCTGTGTTATTAATAGATGATGTCCTAACGACAGGTTCAACCGCAGATGCATGTGCCATGCAATTACGGGAACGGGGCAGCACCTGGGTTGGTGTAGTGACATTAGCAACTCCGAAAATAAAGAAAATATATAGATAAGAAGTTCCTGTCTTTAGTAATTTTAAGGTCTGTTTATCAGCTGAAATTATGAAAAATATTACTGAATTAAAATTAAATGGAAAACGGGTACTCATTCGCGTGGACTACAATGTTCCTCTAAATGAAGGAATCGTAGTGGATGATTTCCGAATTAAAGCCAGTTTGCCAACCATTAAGCATTGCTTGAATGAAGGTGCGTCTGTTGTCTTAATGTCTCATTTAGGTCGCCCCAATGGAAAAATTGTGCCGTCAATGAGTCTTGATCCCGTTGCATTTAGCCTAGAAGACTTACTTGAAAGAGATGTAATGTTCTCAGAAGATTGTATTTCAGATGATGCTATTGGGCTCAGTCAGCAAATGCTTCCACGTGAGGTTCATCTTTTAGAAAATCTCAGATTTCACAATGGCGAAACCGAAAATGATCCCGAATTTAGTAGCTATCTTGGGGAGCATGCGGATATTTATATTAATGATGCTTTTGGTACAGCCCACCGATCTCATGCCTCCAATGTGGGGGTTGCCTCAATTGTAAATGAGACTGCCATGGGATTTCTCATGGAAAAGGAATTGAAATATTTGGGAGAGACAATGAAAACCCCTGGTCAGCCTTTCGTTGTAATTTTAGGCGGCGCTAAAATTGGCGATAAAATTCCTCTAATTGAAAATATGATTGAAAAAGCTGATGCTATTCTAATTGGTGGCGCAATGGCATTTACCTTTCTAAAAGTACAGGGTAAGAATGTAGGGGCTTCCTTAATTGATGAAAATAATCTCAATACTGCTGAAGCTATACTAATACTCGCTGAGAAAAATAATACAAATATCGTTCTCCCTGTTGATGTAGTTGCAGGTCCAAAATTATCTGATGATGCCACTTGGAGAATTGCTAATTTAGATGAACTGAAAACAGATGAAGCTGGCTACGATATTGGTCCGGAAACTACCATGGAATTTGAAATGCTCTTATCTGGTGCTAAAACGATATTTTGGAATGGTCCATTGGGTGTAAGTGAAATTCCTGCCTTTTCAACTGGGACCCAGGCGATAGCTTCTGCAGTTATAGATCAGACGGAAGATGGGGCAATATCCATAATCGGTGGGGGTGATACGGCATCTGCTTTAAAACAGTATGGTTTAAATAAGGGGTTTACACATATTTCCACTGGTGGCGGTGCTTCACTGCAATTGATGAGTGGTAAACAACTTCCTGCACTAGAGGCGCTTCAGGAGTATTATGCGTAGATCTCGATATTGTGTTGCAAATTGGAAAATGAATTTTACATCCTCAGATACAAAAGCTTTTCTAATGAATTGGAAAGAAAAAAATCTGAATAATACTGATGTAAGAACAATATTCTGTCCGTCATTTACTGAACTAAATACTGCTGCAGAACGGCTTCAAGATTCTGCTTCTGAACTGGGATCGCAAAATGTATATTATGAAACCAATGGGGCTTTTACCGGAGAGATATCCTGTAGCATGCTGAAAGAAATAGGGTGTAAATGGGTAATAGTTGGGCATTCTGAACGCCGGTCTATTTTTGGCGAAACAGATGAAATGATATGCCAAAAACTTGATAAATTAATATCTGAAAATATGTCTCCAATTGTATGTATTGGAGAAACAAAAGATGAGCGGGAGAATGGCAAAACAGAGGAAGTACTATCTCGGCAATTATCAGTAGCTTTTGAAAATCAAATTGGTAATGATATAAAAAATACAATCATCGCTTACGAGCCGGTCTGGGCAATAGGTACTGGAATTACTGCCACAGTGGATATGGTTTCAGAGGCACATAAATGTATTAGAAACATTTTTGATACCAATGGATTTAATGGAAATAAAATTTCCATTTTATATGGAGGCAGTGTGAATAGTGAAAACGCAGATGAGTTATCAGAAATTACGGATGTTGATGGATTTTTAGTAGGTGGTGCATCTTTGGATGTGGACAAGTTTTATGCAATTTATAATCAACTTTAAGGAGAAATAATAATGTTATATGGAATCGCAATCTTTATTTTTGTCTTGGTTTGCTTCATGTTAATGGGAATTATCCTGTTACAATCCAGTAAAACTGGTGGTATGGGTACTGCCATGGGCGGACAAGCAATTAACACAGCCTTTGGTGGTCATGGAGCTGATAAACTGCTGGTTAGAATAACCAGTGGATTGGCAGTTGCATTTATGGTATTGGCAATCACCATCGGGATGATGGATAATCCCGCGTCTCGAATTGATTTCAGCAATAAACCTACTCTTAGCCGTAATGAAGGAGCCGGAAATACTGTGCCTGCGCCGGCAGTTGATCTCCAGCCAGTTGAGTCAGCAACACCTGTAGAAGCACCTACTGAAAACAAAGATACCGAATAATCTTAATTGCTGAAGTGGTGGAACTGGTAGACACGCTGTCTTGAGGGGGCAGTGGGGGAAACTCTGTGTGGGTTCGAGTCCCACCTTCAGCACGAATATTCTTTTATAATAAAATGAGAAAATAATGAAAAATAACATTCTAATCTTATTAATAATCGCTTTTACCAATTTATTTGGTACTGCAGAGGATCATATATCTTTAATTCAGTCATTAATTGATAAAAGTGAAATTTTGGAAGCAAATGAAAAATTTCAAACAGCCATTATTAAATATAATGCAAATGCAGGATTGTATTTTATCGGTGGTACAGTAGCTGTAAAACTTGACAAACTTGATGAAGCCAATAAACATTTTATCAAAGCCATTGAATTAGATAATAAAAATGAATACTACCGATTAGAGCAGGAAAAATTATCTGAATTAAAAAATGGTATGACAAATGCTCGTAAAACCTATGATAGCGGCAGTGTTGATGAGGCCATAATTGAATATAAAAAATTATCTACATCCTTTTCTAAAAATGCAATAGTCTTTTATAACTTGGGCCGTGTGTATAAAGTGAATGAAGAATATAATTTGGCTGTAAAAAACTATAAAATGGCTAAGGAAATAAATCCATATGAAAGTAAATATTCACTTGCTATCACAGCAATTGCGCAGGAAATGGCAAAAACGGGAGACAAAGAATATCGCTGCCAGGAATTTGAATCTGCCATAGAATATTATAAAAATGCAATTGAATATTCTCCAGATTATACGACTGCATATTTTAAACTTGCCCGAACCTATTTTAAAATGAGAGATTATGAAAATACAAAAAATTACTTAGAAAAAAATCTTGAAGTAGATCCTAATCAGGAACAATCTGAAAAAATGCTGGGAGATATTTACCGAAGTACTGGTGAATCAGATCAAGCAATAGAGCATTATAATTTGGCAATATCCATTAATGGTAATTATCATCAAGCTTACTACTCACTGGGTACAACCCTACTTTCAAATGGTGATTTAAAGAATGCCAAAATTGCTCTACAATCTGCCATCCAACTTGATTCTAATTATGCCAAAGCATATGGTGCCTTGGGAACTGTGGAGCAAGAATTGGGTGAAATTGATTCGGCAATAAACAATTTTATCCAAGCAACATCCTTAGACGCTAAATCCTATAAAATTCACTATCGTCTGGCAAGTGTTTATAATATTCAAAAGCAGTATGAAAATGCTAAGCAGTCTGCTAAAAAATGTTTAAATATTAAGCGAAATTATGCACCTGCATATTTCGAATTAGGTGTTTCTGAAAAAGCTTTGGGAAATAAAGTAGCCGCTATCGATTCTTTTGAAAAAGCATCGAAAGATAAGAATTGGAGAAAATCAGCTCAATTTGAACTTGATATGTTGAGTAAGGGATTTTGATTAATATTATTTATGATATACTAAGTTATGGTGAAAATATTTATTTAAAGAAAAGGACATTATTAATGTCCTTTTTTAATTTTTTTATAAGATGATTAAAGCAGTAATATTTGACTTAGATAATACTCTTTTGGATTTTATGAATATGAAATCCAAGGCAGTAGAGGCTGCTGTCCATGGCATGATAGAAGCAGGTTTTCAAATGGAGAAAAATGCTGCCTGTGAAAAGATATTTTCAATATACGAGTCTAAGGGATGGGAATATCAAGAAGTATTCGATGATTTTATTCAGACAGAATTAGGTAAACTTGATTTCAAAATTTTAGCCTCAGGAATAGTAGCCTATAGAAAGGCAAGAGAAGCCTCATTAATTTTATATCCCAATGTGAATAGTACTTTGATCACCCTGTCAAAATGGGGATTGAAGTTAGGTGTGGTATCCGATGCTCCAAGTCGGGAAGCATGGATGCGGATTTGTTCAGTAAACCTGCACCATATTTTCGATGCCATTGTAACCTTTCATGATACAGGAATGCATAAACCTTCTCCTGAACCATTTGAAAAAATTTCGTCACTTTTAGATATTCCACCGGAAAATTCACTTATGGTTGGTGATTGGCCTGAACGGGATGTAATTGGTGCAAAAAAACTGGGAATGAAAACTGCTTTCGCTAAATATGGAGATGTGTTTGGAACAAAGGAGTCTGGAGCAGATTACGATATTTTAAATGTGAAAGAAGTATTGTCCATAATTAAAAAAGAAAATCAGGAATGATATTTATAGGAACAGATATTGTTCCAATAGCTAGAATTAAAAAAATTATTCAAGAGAAAGGCAGCCACTTTTTAAATCATGTATATACCAAGTTAGAACAAAATATCTGTGAGAGTAAAAATCCCCCATCCATCCATTATAGTGGGAAATTTGCCGCAAAAGAAGCTGTAAAGAAAGCTCTATTGAGTGCAAAATCTTTCCCAAACATTCCTGTTAAGTCTATTGAAATACAGAATGATAACGACGGAACTCCCGTTGTACAAATTGTTAAAGATGGTATCATTTATAAAAATTTGAGAGTCTCTATATCCCATGCCGGAGAATATGCAATTGCAATGGCAATTTTAGAATTAGAATGATTCCTGTATTACTAAAAAAAGAAGCTTTATCGTTGGATGAATCCACAATTTCATCTGGCCATCTCTCTGAAAAAGATTTAATGGAAAATGCCGGTAAGAGTATAGCTCAATTTGTTGCAGAAAATATTTATGATCCATTCAATCAAAAATTCAATGTATTTGCTGGACCCGGAAATAATGGGGGAGATGCTATTATTTGTCATTATTTTTTATTTAATTATGGAATAAATTCAGAATTAATTTTGTTTGATAAAGGATATGAAGAAAGTTGGATATATAAAAAATATAAGATTGATAGTAAATCAATTAAATATTATGATGATAAATTTGAGTTAAATCCTGATCATTGGTTCATAGATGGTATTTTTGGAATTGGATTAAAAAGAAATTTAGATGGGAAATATAAAAAGATTATAGATAGTCTAATTTATTGTCCCAAAATCATTTCAATTGATATGCCATCTGGAATATACTGTGACAATGGGAAAATGGCTGGGACAAATATTAATGCCGTGTATACACTTACAATGGGTTATCATAAATTAGGACATTATTTTAACGATGGCTTAGATGCCTCCGGTGAAGTGCATGTTTTAGATATTGGGTTTAAACCCTTAACAGAGCCTCATTCTTTTTTACAATTGATTGATCATGAAGATGTGTGCGGGCAACTGCCAGTTTATTCAGAAAATGCTCATAAATATACCCGTGGTAAGCTGGTAACTATTTCTGGTTCAAAAGGATATACAGGAGCTTGCATACTTGCAATTCATGCAGCTATGAAAACGGGGGTTGGTATCGTAAAAGCCATCATTCCCGAAAGCCTGACTGTGGTGCTGGAAACAATACTTACAGAAGCAATATCGATCCCGATTCAAGAACATGATGCAGGAACTTTCACAACTGAAAATTCTAGTGATATCCTTATTGAGGCAGATTGGGCTGATGCTGTTATATTTGGTCCAGGATTAAAAGTAGATGCGAATTCTGGAGACTGGATGGCACAGGTTCTTCGGAAATTAGAAAAACCACTTATATTAGATGCGTCAGGATTTCTCCCTTTAATAGAGAATAAAATGATAATCGGTGAACTGCCGGCTGAAACAATTTTAACCCCTCATATTGCTGAATTTTCAAGAATATTCGACTTGGATATAAAACAGGTTATGAATGATCCTATTTCTGCTGTTAAGGATATAATTCCAATTTTAGAAAACCGAGTATTAATATTAAAGGGTGCCACAAATATAATTGTTAATACTTGTGGTGAAATTTTGTTAATGAATCATGGTACGCCTGCTTTGGCAACAGCAGGGACTGGTGATGTGTTGGCAGGAATTATCGGCGCATTATTAGCGCAAGGCGAACAATTGGATGATGCAGCATTATTGGCGATATTTTTGCAGGGAGAGTGTGTTCATCAATACAATAAATTAGTTAGCTGTTTGGGACTCACTGCTTCAGATTTACCTGCAATGTTGCCCTTTGCTTTGGACGAGGTGTTTCATGTACATTAAATCTTGGAGAACATGGATTTTTATTTTTTATGTAGGTTTGGTATTGTATTTTTCTTCACAGCCTGGGAATAATCTCAGTTGGTTTTCACAATTATGGAGATATGATAAAGTTGTACATTTTACGGAGTATTTAGGTATGGGATTTTTATTAATTAATGCTCTAAAAATAAAACCAATTAAAAAATCGGAATGGAAGTTTGCAATACTATTTTTGCTATTATTCCCAGTTATTGATGAACTTTTACAGCATTACACGCCCACTCGTATTCCTGATGTTCTGGATGGTGTTGCTGATGTTTTTGGTGGATTAACTGGTGCCTATTTAAGAAAATATTTATAATGCTTTTATCCCTCTATATAAAAAATTTAGCAATCATTGATGAATTAAATATTTCATTTAATGATGGTTTAAATATTATTACCGGTGAAACTGGTGCTGGAAAATCACTCATAATAAAAGCTATACAACTTTTAATGGGAAAAAAGTTTTCTGCGGAAATATTACGAACAGGAAGTGATACATTGATTGTCGAGGGAAATTTCAATACAAATAATAAAAATACCGTAATTCGAAGAATATATAGGGAAAACAAACAATCAAAATCTTTTATTGATGATGAGCCTGTCACCCAAAAAGAACTTCTCAAAACCACTCGCCTTTTAGCTGATCTGCATGGGCAGCATGACCATCAGAATTTATTAGATTCAAAGACCCATTTGCATTATTTGGACTCTTATGGATCCTATGATTCATTATTAATAAAGATTAAAAATGTATTTAGTAGTGTACAAAAATGTGAAATTAAACTTAAGAAACTACAATTAAGGCAAAGTGAATTAAGAGAGAAAAGTGAGCTCCATGATTTTCAATTGACTGAACTTACTCAATATCCTCTTTCTGTAAAATTTGAGAAAGAAATAATTTCTAAATTTAATCGACTATCCAGAGCATCTGAGATGCAATCCTCCCTTTCAAATGTGGGAATATTGTTAGAGGGTAGCGAAAATGGGGTAATAAAATATTTAAACAAAATAATAAATGAGCTTGAAAATATTTCAGAATTCGATAATCCTATTCTCGCTATCCAAAAAAGAATTGGTGAAAATCGAATTGAATTGGAAGATATAGTTTTAGATATTCAAAGGATAAAGGAAACAATATTAGTTGATCCGGATGAATTAGAAAAAGTAAATGATATAATTTCACATATTGAAATGCTTAAACGAAAATATGGTGGCAGTATTGATTCTGTAATTGAATACAGAGATTCAATAATCCAGGCAGAGATTGATTCTGGCGGGTGTATAACTGAAATAATAAAACTGGAAAAAGTATTTCAAGATTTGAAAAATGAGTTAGGAGATCACTCAACCAAACTTTCTTACAAACGAAAAAGTACTGCAGACAAGTTGGCAAAGACTATTAAGTATAACCTCAATCATTTAAATATGGCTGATACTGTATTTAAAATCAATTTAATCTCTGATCCTGAAAATATTATAGAATCGGGAATGGATCAGTGTGAATTTTTTATTTCCACAAATATTGGTGAAGAGTTACGTCCAGTTGCAAAAATAGCTTCAGGTGGTGAAATATCACGGATAATGTTAGCAATTAAAATGGCATTGCAATCAAATGATATTGTAAATACTTTGATATTTGATGAGATAGATTCCGGTATTTCAGGCGCTACTGCTGAAAAAATTGGTGAGACTTTTGAAAAATTAGCCGAAAGTCATCAAATACTATGTATTACACATTTATCTCAAATTGCCGGCAAAGGAGATACTCATTTTAAAGTAAGTAAAAACATTAAAGGTGAACGTATTGTCGTAAATGTTGATAAATTATCAAAAAAAGATAGAATTGGGGAAGTCGCAACATTAATTAGTGGAAGAAAAATAACAGAATCCAGCAAAAAGCAAGCAGAGGAATTACTACAAGCTAATGGATAAATTCATTATTGAAGGAGGAACTCCTTTAAAAGGAGAAGTAGAAATCAGTGGCGCAAAAAAGTCCTTATTGTCAATAATGGCAGCTACAATAATAGGTCCAGGAAAATTTCGAGGGAAAAACGGACCTCAAGTACAAGATACATTGACCAGTAAAA
>JACKQG010002037.1_pt1 | contig 26949 bp, 23 predicted proteins | sample 8237621 | NCBI WGS metagenome assembly JACKQG01 (sample SAMN15677084, study PRJNA649215) | marine metagenome | biome: marine; feature: Black Sea; material: saline water; isolation source: suspended particulate matter (SPM) from the Black Sea western gyre | collected 2013-06-09/2013-06-10 | depth... | reverse complement strand
TCGTGGGCGTCACCCTTGCGTACGGCCCCGACGGCGGCGTGTACGTCAGCGACTTTTCCGAAACCGGCGAATGCCATCACCGGCACAACACCCGCAAACAGACCGGCCGCATTTACAAGATCACCTATGGCAAACCGAAGCCGTGGCGCGGCGACATCGGCAAGTTGGGTTCAGTGGAATTGGCAAAGCTGCAGTTGCATCCCAATGAATGGTTTGCCCGCCACGCCCGGCGGGTAATGCAGGAACGCACCGGCCAAGCGCTTGGCCAAGCGGAGCTCGTTCGCATACTGACGACGAACGGCGACACCGCGATGCGGTTGCGGGCGTTGTGGGGGCTGCATGGCACGGGCAGCCTGACAGCCAAGCGCCTGACTGGCCTGCTTCAAGACAAGGACGAACACCTCCGCGCTTGGGCGATTCAGTTGCTGTGCGAAAACAGGCACCCAAGTGTCAATGTTCGCAACGTACTCGTCCGCTTGGCCAAGGCCGACGAGTCGCCGCTCGTGAGGCTATACCTCGCCAGCGCGATGCAGCGGTTGCCGGCAGCCCAGCGCGTGCCGGTGCTGGCGGCGTTGCTCGCCCACGCCGAGGATGCGAGCGACCCAAACCTCCCGCTCATGTACTGGTACGCCACCGAGCCGGTGGTGGCGGCGGACAAGAAGGCGGCTGTGCAATTGCTCGCTGTTTGCAAAATCCCAAAGGTGCGCCAGTTCATCACGCGCCGCATGGCGACGAAGGAGTAAAAAAACTTGCTGAATTTGCCGGAGGGATTACCCTATTTCTATGAGCGGCAAGGAACAGGTTTTGGAAGCGATGCCGAAAATGCCGGAGGAGTCCACCTATGCCGAGGTGGTGGAGGGATTGCAACTACTGGCGGCCATTCGGGAAGGGCAGGAACAAATTCGGCGCGGCCAAACGGTGCCACATGAGCAGGTTGAGAAGGAATGGCGAAGCTGGATTACAACGTAATCTGGGCTGATGGGGCGCGATTGGATTTTAGGGCAATTCTCGAGTACATCGCCTGGGATAATCCGGATGCTTCGGTGCGGGTGGGCGAGAAAATCATCGAAGGCATCAATCAACTAAAATCGTTTCCCGAGTTGGGATCCAACATTCCCGAGGGGCCGGAGGTGGACGCGAGGCAGTTGGTTGAGGGAAAATTACCGAATCATATATCAAGTGAACGTGGCCGGGCGATTTGTGGACATCATTCGCATTTGGCATGGCGCTCGCGGTGAAGTGGAGATTTAACCGATGAAACAGTTGGCGTTCTTTTTTTTAAGTGTGCTGTTGCTCGCGCCATCGAGCGCGCGCGCGCAGGATGCGGAGGCGTTGGTGGCGTTGGTGGGGGTTTTGAAGGAGTCGGAGGATGCGGGGTTTCAACTGGATATTTTGAAGGGGATCAGCGCGGCGTTGAAGGGGCAGCGGGATCTCAAGCCGCCGAAGGGGTGGGCGGCGGTGGCGCCGCGCTTGGCCAAGAGCCCGAATGCGGAGGTGCGGCAGTTGGCACAGTCGCTCTCGCTGACGTTTGGGAGCAAGGCGGCGCTGGATTCGTTGCGCGCGGTGTTGGTGGATGGCAAGGCGAAGCTGGTGGATCGGCGGAAGGCATTGACGGCCTTGGTGGCGGCGCGCGATGCGAAGTTGCCCGAGGTGTTGCGAGGGCTTTTGAAAAATGAAGCGCTGCGGCGAGAGGCGTTGCGGGGGTTGGGGGCGTTTGAGGATGCGAAGACTCCGCCGGCGATTCTGGAAATTTTTGCGAAGTTGGACACGGCTGGCAAGCGCGACGCGCTGACGACGCTGGCTTCACGCGTGAGTTTTGCGAAGGCGCTGATGGCAGCAGTGGCGCGCGGCGCGGTGAAGGCGAATGAGTTGCCGGCGGATATCGTGCGGCAGTTGCGCGCACACGGCGTGAAGGAAATCAACGCGACACTCGACAAAATTTGGGGCGTGAGCCGTTCCACGCCGGCGGCGAAGCTGGCGGAGATTGCGAAGTACAAAAAGCTGTTGCAGGCCAAGGTGAACCGGCCGGACAACTTGCCGCGCGGGCGGGCGCTGTTCCAACGCAGCTGCGCGCAGTGCCACAAGCTTTATGGCGACGGCGGCGAGATCGGGCCGGACATCACCGGCTCCAACCGCAACAACCTCGATTATCTGCTCACCAACATAATCGACCCCAACGCGGAGATTCCCAACGACTACCGCACGACGATTCTGCACACGAACGACAAGCGGATCTTGGTCGGCGTCATCCGTCGCAGCGAGGGTCAGTCGGTCACCATCGCCACCCCGGCCGAAGTGGTAACCGTGGCCAAGCGCGATGTGTCCGCCATCGATCCGCAGGATTTTTCAATGATGCCCGAGGGCCTCGTGCTGGCGCTCAGGGAAGACGAACTGCGCGATCTCGTGGCGTACTTGCGCGGCAGTCGGCAGGTGGCCTTGCCGGAAGAATCAGGAACGGAACAGTGATGGGCAGGATGTTCAGGATTGAGATAGAAAACCTTGGAGTTTCCCGGTGTCGTCGGCGAAACGGCGGATGCCTTTGGCCAGTTTCTCGGTGGGGCAGGCGTCCTCGTTCAATTCCCAGCGGAAGGCGGTTTCGTTGAGGGAGATTTTTTTGCATCGCTGGCGTTTGCGGTTTCTTCGGTGAGTTTGCGGGGGAGGTCGTCTGCGGTTTCAAGTAGTTCCTCGAGGACGTTGGGAAGGGGGGTCTCCCCCAAGCGCTTGGCCAAGTGCTGAAGGGAGGGAGGGGCGAGATGGAGCCAGTTGTCGGACTCGAACCGACGACCGTTCGATTACAAATCGAGTGCTCTACCAACTGAGCTAAACTGGCCCTAGCCGCAAGGGCGGAGAAACCTTTAGCCTTGGCTTTGCCGTTTTGAAAGTCCTTTCCTTCGTCGGAGGCAACAATCGTTGGGTCTTTGTTCGAAAAAGGGGTGGCGGAGCGGCTGTTGTTGGGATAGCAATGGCGAGAGCATTTGCTCACGGATGAGAAACGGATTGTTCAGTTGGCTGGTTGGTTTTGCCGGGTTGTTTGGATTTGGTCATTCGGCAGCGGGCACGACGGTGGATTTTAATCGCGATATCCGGCCGTTGTTGTCGCTGAACTGCTTTGCCTGCCACGGCCCGGACGAGGAGGCCCGCAAAGCCGATCTGCGGCTCGACATCCGTGAAGGCACCTTGGCTGAGCGCAAGGGCGTCGCCGCGATTACTCCCGGCGACCGCGGCAAAAGCGAGTTGTTCGTTCGCATCACCACCGACGATCCCGACGACCGGATGCCGCCGGAGGACTCCGGTCACGAGTTGAATCAGGCGGAGATTGAAACCATCGGCAAATGGATTGACGAAGGCGCGCCCTACGACCGGCATTGGGCGTTCACCCCCCCGACCCGGCCCGCAATTCCCCGCGTTGGCGCGCATGCTTGGGGACGGAACGGCATCGATCATTTCATCCTTTCCGGACTGGAGGCAACCGGGGATCGTCCCAGCCAGACGGCGGGTCGCCATGCGCTTATCCGCCGCCTGTCGCTTGACCTGACCGGGTTGCCGCCGACCCCGGCCGAGGTCGAGGCGTTCGTGAACGACAAGCGGGCAAACGCCTACGAGTTGCTCGTGGACGACCTGTTGTCGCGCCCGGCCTTTGGCGAACGGTGGGCGCGCGTCTGGCTCGACGTGGCACGCTACGCAGATTCCGCCGGCTACGGCTCCGACCCGCTGCGGGTGATCTGGAAATACCGCGACTGGGTGATCGATGCGCTCAACCAGAACATGCCTTACGACCGGTTCACCCTCGAGCAGTTGGCCGGCGACCTTTTGCCGGAGCCGTCCCGCGACCAGTTGCTGGCAACGGCGTTTCATCGCAACACCAAGACCAACACCGAGGGCGGCACTGACGACGAGGAGTTCCGCGTCGAGGCGGTGCGCGACCGGGTGGACACGACCCTGCAGGTTTGGATGGGCCTGACGATGGGTTGCGCCAAGTGCCACTCCCACAAGTACGACCCGATCACGCAGAAGGAGTATTACCAGTTTTACGCGATGTTCAACCAGACGGAGGATGCCGACCGGGGCGACGACTCGCCGCGGTTGCCGTATCCGACCGAGGCACAAACCAAGCGCTTGGCCGCCATTGACGCGGAGGTTGCAGGCCTGAAGGCCAAGCTCAACGAGCAGACGCCGGCCTTGGCCAAGGGGCAGCGTGAATGGGAACTTCGCTCACTCCGCGACTTGGCCAAGCCGGAGCCGAATCTTTCTGCGTGGCAGATCGCCGGGCCGTTTGAAGGAAACGATTTCGACGATGCGTTTGGGAAGGCATTTGCCCCGGAGCGGTTGGCCATTGGCGAGAACGTCGCGCCGCGCGGCAAGGCCCGGCAGTCATCCACCTCGAACGACGGCGAGGCCAAGCTGGCGATCGACGGCAACACCTCCGGAAAATTTCAGGACAAAACCGTGACGCACACCAAGAACCCGGACGACCGGTCGCCGTGGTGGGAGGTGGTGTTGCCTGAGCCAACGGACGTCTCGCAAGTGGTGATCTGGAACCGGGCGGAGATCCCGGAGCGCTTGTCGGCATTTCGCGTCCGGGCGCTGGATGCCGAACGCAAGTCATTGTTTGCGAAGGAGTTGTACCCAAGCGGCAAAGGCAATCCGGTGCCGGGCGAGGGATTCGCCGTCCCGATACAAGCCGCCGGCAACGTTTCGATCGTGCGGATCGAACTGCTGCCGCTCGAAAGCCGCAACGAGCCGATCCTGTCACTGGCCGAGGTGCAGGTGTTCACGCGTTCCGGGGGCGGGGAGGCGGGCGAGTCGGAATGGGTGGCCAAGCCGGAGTGGAGCGACGGCACCGTGCACCGGCTCGAGAGCGGGAATCACTCGGCGGTTTATCTGCGGCGCAAGATCACGGCGGTCATCGCGGGGACGCAGCGGTTGTCGCTCGGCAGCGGGGACGGCATCAAGGCGTGGATCAATGGCCGCGAAGTGTTGTCGAACAAAACCAAGCGCGAGGCGAAGGCGGGCCAGGAAACGGTGGGTGTAAACCTGCCCAAGGGCGAGAGCGAACTGCTGTTAAAAATTGTCAACTACGACAAAACGAGCGGGTTTTATTTTGCCGTCCGGGGAGTTGATTTTCCGGAGGTCATTTTGCCAGTGCTGCTGGTGGACGAGGCCAAGCGCACGCCGGCGCAGTCGGAGCGGATCGCCGCGCATTACCGGACGTTCGCCGAAGAACTGGAGCCGGTCCGCAAGTCAATCGAGGCCAAGCGCAAGGAACGCAAAAAAGTAAGCGACTCGATCGTCACCACGCCGTACATGCGGGAGCTGGCCAAGGGCAAGCGCCGGGAGACCCACCTGATGGTGAAAGGCAATTTTTTAAGCAAGGGTGATGTTGTGAACGCCGGGTTTCCGGCCTCGTTTCACATACCGGCTAGTGGCACGCCACTCAACCGCATGGGGGTGGCGCGGTGGCTGATGCAGCCGGACAACCCGCTGACCGCGCGCGTCGCGGTGAACCGGTTCTGGGCGCAACTGTTCGGGCGTGGCCTGCTCGACACGGAGGAGGATTTCGGGACACAGGGCAATCTGCCCGCCCACCCGGAGTTGCTCGACTGGCTGGCGGTGGAGTTTCGTGACGGCGGCTGGGACGTGAAGCAGTTGCTCAAGACGATGGTGACCTCGTCGACGTACCGGCAGTCGCCCAAACTGCGGGGCAGCTTGGCCAAGCGCGACCCGCTCAACATCCGGCTTGGCCGGGGGCCGCGGTTCCGGCTCGAGGCGGAAATGGTGCGCGACCAGGCGCTGGCGTTGAGCGGTCTCGGCAGCGTGAAAATGCACGGCCCGTCCGTCTTCCCGCCGCAACCGCCAAACCTGTGGCAGGCGGCGTTCAACGGCCAGCGCAACTGGGCGACCAGCGCCGGGGAAGACCGGTTCCGGCGCGGCTTTTACACATTCCTGCGCCGAACGGTGCCGTACCCGTCAATGGCCACGTTTGACGCGCCGAGCCGGGAGGTTTGTGCCGTGCGCCGCATCCGCACGAATACGCCGTTGCAGTCGTTTGTGACGCTCAACGACGAGGCGTACATCGAGTTTGCCCGGGCATTGGGACGTCGCATTTACACCGAGGGCGGCGACTCAGCGGAGGAGCGGCTGAAATTTGCGCTGCGTCTCGCCTTGGCCAAGCCGGTCGAGGGACGGCGGCTGGCGGCGCTCACCCAGTTGCTCGACAGTGAGTTGGCGCACTATCGAAACGAACCGGAGGCCGCGAGGGCGCTTTACGGCGAAACCGTACCGGTCCCGGACGGAGCGGCGCTGCCGGAGATGGCGGCGTGGACCGTCGTGGCCAACGTGCTTTTAAACCTAGACGCCCTCTTGATGAAGGGCTGATGAAGGATTAACTTTCCCGAGATGAATCTGTACGACACACAGGCTCAGTTCATCACCCGGCGGCATTTTTTGAGGCGCTGCCAGGTGGGGCTTGGCTCGCTGGCGCTGGGCTCGTTGATGGGCAGGGCAGGCGCGGCGAGTCCGCTCGATCCGCGAACACCGCGAGCGGCGGGGAAAGTGAAAAATGTGATCTACCTGCACATGGCCGGTTCGCCGCCGCAGCTGGATTTGTTTGACTACAAGCCGAAGCTCAACGAGTTGAACATGAAGCCGTGCCCGAAGGAGTTCATCGAGGGTCGCCGGCTGCCGTTCATCAAGGGACATCCGAAGCTGCTTGGCTCGCCCCATACGTTCAGGCAACACGGCCAAAACGGGCAGTGGATCAGCAACATGTACCCGACATTGCCGACGATGGCGGACGAACTCACGTTCGTGAAGTCGATGTACACCGACCAGTTCAACCACGCGCCCGCGCAGATGCTGCTCTACACCGGTTCGCCCCGCAATGGAGCGGCCTCGATGGGATCGTGGATCACCTACGGGCTTGGCTCCGAGAATGCGAACCTGCCCGGCTTCGTGGTGCTGATTTCCAGCGGGACCGACCCGTCCGGCGGCAAGAGCCTCTGGGGGAGCGGCTATCTGCCGTCGGTCTTCCAGGGCGTGCAATGCCGCAGCACCGGCGACCCGATCCTGTACGTCTCCAACCCGAAAGGCATGAGCCGCGACGTGCGTCGCCGCAGTCTCGACGCCCTCCGCAAACTCAACGAGCAGGAGTACCGCGAGATCGGCGACCCGGAGACCTTGACGCGCATCAACCAATTCGAACTGGCGTACCGCATGCAGATCAGCGTGCCGGAGGTGATGGACATCGGCCGCGAAACGCCGGCCACGCTGGAGCAGTACGGCGCGCAGCCCGGCAAGGCCTCCTTTGCCAACAACTGCCTGCTCGCCCGCCGATTGGTGGAGCAGGGGGTGCGCTACGTGCAGTTGTTTGACTGGGGCTGGGACTTCCACGGCACCGGTGCCAGCAACGATCTCGTCAAGGAACTGCCGAGGAAATGCGCCTCCAACGACAAGTCGGTCACGGCGCTGCTGCGGGATCTCAAGCAGCGGGGGCTGCTGGACGAGACCCTCGTGGTTTGGGGCGGCGAATTCGGCCGCACCGCGATGAACGAGGAGCGCAACGGTTCGAAGTTTCTCGGCCGGGACCATCATCCCGACTGCTTCACCGTTTGGATGGCTGGTGGCGGACTGCGGCACGGCACCACCTACGGTGAGACGGATGAACTGGGCTACACCGTGGCGAAGGATCCGGTGCACGTGCACGACTTGCAGGCGACCATCCTGCACCTGCTCGGGATCGATCCGTTCACGTTCAGTTACCGTTATCAGGGGCTGGATCAACGCCTCATCGGCCCCGAGGAGACGCCGCGGATCATCGACGGCATTTTGGCCTGACCCAGCGATTGGCCAAGCTCAGGCGAAGCGATCCTCAGTGAACGGGTCGGCGCTGTTTGAGTAGCCGCGCTGCTCCCAAAACCCCAGCTCGTCGTGGTCGCGAAAGTGGATCTCCCGGATGAACTTGGCCCCCTTCCATGCGTAAAGCTTGGGGATAATCATGCGCGCCGGGCCGCCGTGCTCAAGGGGCAACGGTTGGCCGTTCCATGCGTGGGCGATCATCACGTCGTCATCCATGCAGGCGTCGAGCGGGGTGTTCGTCGTGTAGTCGTCGTAGCCGGTGAAAAAGAGATGCGTGGCGCTTGGCTTCGGCTTGACGAGATCGGCAAGGGTGAAAAAGGCGACGCCGGAAAACTCCATGTCGAACTGGCTCCAGGTCGTGACGCAGTGAAAGTCGCTCACGTCGCGAAACTGCGGCAGCGCCATGAACTGTTCCCAGTCGAGCGTGACCGGGTTTTCCACCTCGCCGTGAATTTTCAGCGACCATTCACCAAGCGGTATCTCCGGATGCACCCCGAGGTCGAGCACGGGAAAGTTGCTGACCTCATGCTGTCCCGGGGGGAGGCGTCCGGCGTTGGGCCGTGCCGGCCGTTCTTTGCCGGACATTTTTTTTGCCCAGCGTTCCTTTCGTCGCACGTAGTCTTCCTTCATCGTGCGGCGGCTTCGATTGGCTTGGCCAGCGGCAGGCGGTAACAGGCGGCCTCGCGGTGGTTGCGCACGAGCAGAAAGTCACCGGCAAGCGCGGGGGGATTCCATGTCTTGCCATCGAGCGCGGCAAACCGGGTGAGTTCGACATGCTGTTCGGGATTGGCCTCAAGCAGGACAACGTCGCCGTTTTCCGCCATGACGAGAATGTGCCCGCCGCGAAGCAGGATTTGCCCGTGCCCGTAGCGGCCGTCCTTCCATTTGCGGCGGCCGCGCTCGGCGTCGATGCAGGCGAACATCCCGTCATCCAGGCCGAAAAAATGGTCGTTGTGAAAGATGAGATTCGTGAACTTGGCCTTCATTCGGTTCGATTTCCACAGTTCACTCGCTGAAAATTGGCCGTTTTCAAGCTCGACTTGGAGCAGTTTGCTGCCTTTGCCGTAGCCGAGGCTAATCAAGATCCGGTTGCCCGGCAGGGTGACCGGCATCGACACGTGAGGGAAGGGGACGTCCCAGTCAAACTCCCAGCGGATCGAGCCGTCGCCGGGCGCGTGGGCGGCCAAGCCGTCCTGGTTGAAGATGAGGATCTGGCTTTCGCCGTGAAACTTGGCCAAGCGCGCGGAGCTGTACCCGGCGCGGCTGTCGCCCCCGGACCAGACCGGTTCGCCGGTGGCCGTGTCGTAGGCGAGGAGCGAGCGGCCATTCTCCCCGCCGGCACTGACGATGACTCGGTCGTTCACGATCAACGGGGAACTGGCATAGCCCCACTCCTTCGATTTGTTTCGGTTGGCCGACAGCCCGCTTTGGTCTACGGGATCGTCGAGTTTCAATCCGGCGTCGGCCGGGATGATGCGCTGCCACGCCGGGTTGCCGGTGGCCAGTTCCAGGCAATTCAACGTGCCGGTGGCGCCGAGCGTGTAGACCCGCCCATCCTGTAGCGTCGGCGTCGCGCGCGGTCCCTCGCCAGCGATGGCGGTGTTGTAGTGGGCGGGATCGGTATGGAGCCAAAGCACAGAGCCGGTTTGCACATCGTAACAGACGACCGCCTCGTGTTTCCCCCGTTGCTCCTGCGTGACGGCGCGATGGCCGGCGATGGCGAAGCCGGACCAGGCCGGGCCGATCGGTTGCCGCCAAAGTTGTTCCGGTGGCTCCGTTTCCCAGTCGATGGCCAGCGTGGGACCGGGCACGTTGCAGTTGCGGCTTGGCCCTAGGAATTGCGGAAACGAGAGCTTGGCCAAGGGATTGAGAGGCGGCTCGCCGCTTGGCCTCGCCGGCTGGGCCTCGGCCGTGGGGAGCGTGCGCTTGGCCCAGCGCCACTCGAACAGCGGCACCATGTTGCCGCTGAACTGGCTGAATCGAAAACAGGCAACGAACAGGAATCCCGCGCCAAGCAGGCTGCCGAAGATGAGCAGCCGAATGCGCTTGGCCAAGCGGGAGAAAAACAGCACCCAAGCCACCATCAGGGTGGTTGCGATGACGATGGTGCTCAAGGTTCGGAGCACTCGAAACTGCTGGTTGTCGCCGCCGGTGGACCAAATGACGATTAAGGCGAGGAAAAAGAGGATTAGGATAACCACAGCGGGCCACCAGCGGGTCGGTCTTGTTTTTTTGCTGTTTTGGTCGGTTGCCATCACGAACTGCCGCGACTTTACAGGCTCCTGAGCCGGGGCCAAGCCAATGAGAATAAAAGAGTTATCATCAGTTTTGGGAGTGATGAACAGGGTTAGGCACATTAGTTGCTTGTGAAACCCCGGTTTTTTGTAGGTTTTAACGGGAAAAAATGGAATTGGCCTTGTCAGGGTTGGCGTCGGGATTCGACTGGAAATCAGTCGTGGACCAGTTGGTTGAAGTGGAGCGTGCTCCGCAACGACGCGCCCGGCGGGAGCAACTCGAGGTCTCGGAAAAAAACCGGATTTTGGGCCTGCTGAACGATGAACTGAATTCGCTTCAGGCCAAGTCGAAGACCCTCAAGGACAGCGATCTTTATCAATCCCGAAAGTCGTCCGTGTCGGACAGCGCAATTGGTTCCTCCTCGGTGGCTGCCGGGGCAGCGCTGGGGAGTTACAATTTTGAGTTTTTCCAGAAGGCCACCACGGGAGTCCAGAAGGGGGGGGCGGATGCGGGGCAGTCGGTGGACACATCGGCCGTTGTCGCCAGCAACGGCTATGGCGTGGGAATCAGCACCGGGACGTTCACCATCAACGACGAAGTCATCACGGTGGAAACTGATGACACGTTGACGACGATTTTCACCAAGGTAACCACGGCCGACTCGGATCTATCGATTTCCTACAATTCCTCCACGGACAAGATTACGCTCAGTTCCAGCTCGGGCAAGACGTTGGTTATGGGCAGCTCGAACGACTCGAGCAATTTCCTGGTGGCGTCCAGGTTAAACAACAACGGCACCAGTTCGGTGACCAGCAGCTTCAAGTTGGGTGGCATCAGCCAGGCGTCGGCCTTGTCGGATGCCAACTTCAACACCACGCTGGTTGGCAGCTCAGGCAGCTTTCGGGTCAACGGGGAAACGATCACTTGGTCCAGCAGCGACACGGTGGGAGCGGTCCTCGCGGGCATCACCCAGTCCGGGGGCGGGGTGGTGGCCGGGTACGACGGGGTGAATGACCGGTTCTTGCTGACCAACAACACGACGGGCGACATCGGGATCAGCCTGGAGGATGTGCGGGGTAATTTCCTGCAGGCGGCCAAGCTGGTTTCCGAGCCGATAACCGCCAACGGTGCCCAATCCGCCAGCAGCTCGGTCAGCGTCAACAACTCGGCCGGGTATGCCACGGGGGATTACACATCAAGCGGCATCACCGTGGATGCCACGGGCGCGGCGTTGAGCAGTGGTGACGCGTTATACTTTGAGAATGGAGGGGTATTGACTTTGAGTGCCAACGCCAGCTCGGGAGCCACGACACTTTACGGCACCCTGACCGGGGCCACCCTGACAAACGACGAGACCGGCTATAAATCCGGCACCTTCAGCATCTCCTCGGCTCTCAGCCTGACCACGAGCGGCGCGGCAACGGCCAAGTCGGCGCAAATCAACGCTTCATCGGGGTATTCCAACGGGGCGACCGAACTAACGGTGGACTCGTTGGGGGCCGCGCTGAGCAGCGGGGATGTGATTCGATTCGGCAACGGGGCGTTATTCACGCTGTCGGCGGCGGCTGCGGCCAGTGCCACGACCCTCACCGGGACGTTGTCGGGCGGGGCGCTGGCGGATGACGAGGTGGGGTATCTCGTGCAAAGCATCACGGTCGGCAGCAACTCGGAGAATTTCACAACGGGAGACCGCATCCGGTTTGCCAGCGGCGGCATCCTGACCTTGACGGCGGATCCCTCCTCGGGGGCCACCACGCTCACCGGTGCCCTCTCCCACGACCTGGCCAGCGGCGAGGCGACGGTGAGCCGCTCGGAGGCGTTTCAGTCGGGGCAGGTGTTTCAATTCGCTAATGGGGCCAAGCTCACCCTGACGGCCGCCGCTGCGGCCTCCAGCACCTCCCTGACCGGGTATTGGGACAGCGCCGTTACGGACACGGAGGAAGGCGACCAGGGCTTTTTGAGTCGGGGCAAAGACATTCTCTATTCGTTGAACGGCGGGGACATCTTGACGAGTCATTCCAACACGATCACGGAGGACAGTTCCGGTGTTTCCGGCTTGTCCGTCACGGGGGATGTCACCGGCTCGGGCGTTCGGGTGGACACCATCGACATCTCCAACAATGTCATCACCACGTCAGACTCCCACGGCTTGGCCACCGGCGACATTGTGCGGTTGTACACACCGGCGACCCTGATGGGCGGGGTGTCCTCCAAGACGGCTTACTACGTCCGTGCGTTGTCTGGTTCGCGAGTCTCCCTCCATACCTCCTCGACGGACGCCACGGCGGGGAGCAACGCGGTGGACATCACCGGGGCCGGGACAGGGGATCAATACATCCTCGGGGCGGCGCCCCCGTCCCTGTCGGTGACCGTGTCCGCCGATATCGCCAAGGTCAAAGAGGCGGTCAAGGATTTTGTCGGCCAAATCAGCAAGACCCAGTCGCTGATTGGGATGCATACCTCGGTGACGACTGATTCCGACGGGAAAGTGACGGCCGGGAGGCTCTCCAACGACCGGCTGGTCAGCGAGATTGCGGCGGATCTCCGGCAGAAAACGATGGGGGAGATCACCGGATCCGGCAGTAATTTCGACCGGCTGAGCGACCTGGGATTCAGTGGCAACGGGTACGACAACCAGATCTCGCTGACGGACGAGAACACCCTAGACTCCATCCTCCGGGAGAAGATGGGGGATTTGGAAAAGTTTTTTTCCACCGAGGAGACGCAGGCCGGTGTGGATGGTGCCACGGCGGATTATCAGGCGGAGGAGGGCATGGCCGAGGTGATGGAGGATTACACCGCGCTGTTACTGGGGGACATCTACGGGACGGAAGGCGCGCTCGTCGACCACCGGGACAATTACACCAAGGAGATCGACCGCATCAACAAGAACATTGTTGAGCTCGAGAAGCGGGTGCAATTCACCAAGGAACAGTTGACCCGCAGCTTTGTCGAGATGGAGCAGGCGCAATCCAAGACCAACCAAGAGATGCAGTTTTTGATGAAACGATTCGGAGCATAAAACGCACAGCGATGAGAATGGAAACGAAACAAACACGGAATGTCGCAGGCGTTGGCCAAGCGCTTGGCCAAGCGGCGTTGATGCTGGTGCTGGCTGTCGGCTTGGGCGGATGCAAGACGGCTTCGATCAAGAATCCGGGAACCGTCATCGGCCCGTTCCACAAGCCGGCCAACTACAATCTGGCCAACGGGGTCATGCCGGACGATATGCGGCGTGTGGCCCTGTTGCCGTTGACTTCCGCGGTGAATACGGTCGAGCACCAGTCCGGGCGGCAGATCCTCCAGAAATTCATGCAGGCCGAGATCGCCAAGTCGGGGTTGTTCGAGGTTGTCTATGTTTCCGAAACCAAGATGGGGCAGTTGACCGGGAGGCCGGCCTGGCGGATGATCGACGAATTGCCTGTCGATTTCATCGAGCAGATCACACGTGAATACGATTGCCAGGGCGTTTTGTTCAGTCACTTGACGGTGTATCAGCCGTATCCCCCGTTGAGCATCGGCTGGAGAATGGGGCTTGTGCACCTGCGCCCGGAAAGCAACAATGGCAGCGTTGTTTGGGAACTCGACGACGTGTTCAATGCAGGGGAAAAGTCCGTGATCAACTCAGCCCGGCGCAACGCCATCAAGAACGGCTTGTCCGACCCGGAACTGGACGCGGAGCTTGGATTGCTCAATTCCCCGCGCCGTTTTGGACGATACACGGCCGAGGCGGTCGTCGCCACGATGAGTCGCCTCTCTCCCGACATGACGTTCGCCGGTGTTGACGGGGACAAGCCTAGACTAAGGGCACAGGGAGGTTTTTTTAATAGATTGTTTTCGAGACGGTAACAGAACAAACGCATCATCAACATGTCAGCCATAGACAGAATCAACTATCCCTCACGGTCACAACCGACCGACACGAACCGGTCGGCGGCCGGGGCAACGCAGGCCAAGACGAAGCCCTTGGTTGCCAAGGACAAACTGGACATTGGAGCCAACAAAGCCGAGGCGGCACATAAGCTGGTCGAGTCGGAGTTTGCGGCGCGCAAGGCGGCCATCCTCCGGCAGGAGGCAGCCGGTGGCTACGATCCCGACAAGGCGATGGACTACGTTGCCAAGCGCCTCGCCAGCGGCCGGGTGGAGCACCGCTGAGTCCCGCGGCAACCCCGCTTGTTTTATATGAATCCCTACGCCAAAAAAGGGAGCAGTCAGCCGGCTAATCCCTACGCCAAGGCGAGCGCCTACAAGAGCACCTCGGTCAATACCTCCTCCCCTGCCGATTTGGTGCTCATGCTCTATGACGGCATCCTTCGTTTCCTGAACAACGCCCGGGGCGGATTCAGCATCCAGGATCCGGTCGAGTACCATCAGACCATCAACGAGAATCTGCAGAAAGCCCAGGCCATCATCCGCGAGTTGCGCTCCAGCCTTGACGTGGAGAAAGCCAACGAGTTCGGGGAGACCATGAGCGGGCTATACGATTATTTTGACCGCCGGCTCCAGGAGGCCAACATGGAAAAAACACAGGAGCCCATCGACGAAATCTACGACCGCGTGATGGTCATCCGGAACGCCTGGGACGAGATGGTGCAACGGGAAATCAAGGGTGTGTCCGCCGAGCAGCAACCCGAGCCCTCCGGCGAAGTCGGCACACTGGACCTTTCCGGCTAGGTGATGCGCCCCATGGACCAACGAGGGCAATTACTCGGGTTGCTAGACTCACTGAAGCAACTATCCCACGAGGAACATCAGGCGGTTGCCGAGGGCGATTTCTCCCGGGTGGAGCAGATTCAGGATGAAAAGCAACTCATCCGGCAACAGATTGACGTGCTCGAGCCGCTTCCCGAGGGAGGGGTGTCAAGCCACGCTGCTGCCGAGCCGGTTAAACAGGCAGTCTCCGATATCATGGCGATGAACCAAGAGAGCAACAAGCAGTTGCTTCGGCGGATGGGAGCGCTCAAGGCCGAGGCGGAAGCCCAGTCGCAAACCCGGGCAACTCTCCGCCGCGTTCAGGGCGCCTATGCCAGGCGGCATTCGCCCGTCCACTGGGAGGCCAGCACCTGATCACAGGGGCGATTTCGGAAAAACGGTTTGACCCGGTTTTCCGCTTGGCCTAGCTTCCCCGCCCGGTTTTCCGGGCTTCCTGCGCTTGGCCAAGCGCTTGGCCAAGCGATCACGCAACCATGCGACACACCATTTCAGTGCTGGTCCAGAACAAGTTCGGCGTGCTGACACGCATCGCGGGACTGTTCAGCGGCCGGGGATTCAACATCGACTCCCTCAACGTCGCGCCAACGCACGACTCGAGCATGTCCCGCATGACGATCGTCACCCGCGGTGACGACGCGACGCTGGACCAGATCGTCCAGCAGTTGAACAAGCTGGTCGACTCGATCGAGGTGCAGGATTTCCGCGACGGCGAGTACGTTGATCGCGAGTTGGTGCTGGTGCGGGTGGGGGTGGACTCGCAATCCCGCGCCGAGGTGATGCAGGTGACCGATATTTTCCGCGCCAAGATCGTGGACGTGCAGCCGGAGAGCCTCACCATCGAGATCACCGGCAGCGAGAGCAAGGTGGAGAAATTCCTTGGCCTGATGGAGAACTTCGGCGTGCAGGAACTGACCCGGACCGGCAAGGTGGCCTTGGCCCGAAAATAATTTTTTTAACCCAGAATCATGCCAGCAAAAGTATATCACGACAAGGATGCAGACCTGAAAGTCCTCAAGGGCAAAACGATGGCCGTGCTCGGCTTCGGGTCGCAGGGACACGCGCACGCGCTGAACCTCAAGGACAGCGGTGTCAACGTCATCATCGGCCTCTACAAGGGGAGCAAGTCGGCCAAGGTGGCCAAGAGCAACGGCTTCAAGGTGTACTCCAACGCCGAGGCCGTGAAGCGCGCGGACGTCATCTTCGTCGCCGTGCCGGACACGCGGCAGGCGGATGTCTACAAGAACGACATCGCGCCGCACTTGGCCAAGGGCAAGACGCTGCTCTTCTCCCACGGCTTCGCCGTTCACTTCAAGACCGTGGTTCCGCCGAAGGACACCAATGTGATTCTCGTGGCACCCAAAGGGCCGGGCCACATCGTCCGCCGCCAGTTTGTCGAGGGCAGGGGCGTGCCCAGCCTGATCGCCGTCTACCAGAACGCCGACCGGCAGGCCAAGAAGATCGCATTGGCCTGGGCCAAGGGCATTGGCGGCACGCGCGCCGGGGTCATCCAGACCACCTTCAAGGAGGAGACGGAGACCGACCTGTTTGGCGAGCAGACCGTGCTTTGCGGCGGGACGAGTGCGTTGATCCAAGCCGGTTACGAGGTGCTGGTTGAGGCCGGCTACCAGCCGGAGATGGCTTATTTCGAGTGTCTGCACGAGCTGAAACTGATCGTCGACCTGATCAACGAGGCCGGCATCAGCGGCATGCGTTTTTCCATCTCCGAGACTGCCAAGTGGGGCGACGTGAAGATTGGGCCGAAGATTATCGATGCCGGCGTGAAGAAGCGCATGAAGGAAGCGCTCGCCAACATCCAGAACGGCAAGTTTGCCAAGGCGTGGGTGCGCGAATACAAGGGCGGCTACAAGCAGTACAACAAGCTGCTGAAGGCCGGCGAGAAGCACAATATCGAGAAGGTGGGAACCCGCCTCCGCTCCATGATGCCGTGGATGCGCAAACGCACCGTCAAGGGTGCCCAAGCGGCCTATTAATAAGCCGGCCGGGCGCAACCAATTGCGTCCCATGGTGTTTGACCCAACCGTGATGCCGAAGAAAAGGGGCTTTTCGATGCGCAGAATGATCCCGTTGCTGGGAATCCTTGGTCTGGTGCATGGTGGCTTGTCTGCCGCGAAGGTTTCGACGGACGGCTTGAACCCGTACTTGACGATCACCAAGCGCAATGCCTTTGATCTGACCGATGCCCCGCCGCCCTCAAAGGCCGCTCCGCCTGAGCCCCCCAAGAATCTTGACCTCAAGTTTACCGGGATTTATCGGTTGATGGGGGTGGAGAAAGCGTGCCTCGCACTGGTTGATTCCAGCGCCAAGCCGCCCGAGACAAAGTACCTGCAGTTACCCGTGGGTGACAAACAGGATTCAATTGAGATTACAGCCATCGATGCCATTTCAGGCACCGTCAACTTGATCAAGGACGGGAGTCCGATCGAGTTAAGCTTGAAGAACGACGAGCACACCTACAAGACCGCCGTGGCCAAGGCCCCGTCGAAATCGTCCAAGTCCAGGTTATCCACCTCCTCGCGTTCGTCCAGCAGTTCGCGCCCAAGTAGCGGCCGCAGTTCGGGATCGACCAGTTCGCGATCCGGCATCGCCTCACCCCGCGGGGGATCCAGCCGTTCCGGGGCACCGGTCTCTGGTTCATCGAGACCGGTTCGTGCCGTTCCCAGTCGTGTGCGGACTTACCCGACACCCCCGCCGATGAAAGGGGGCGATCCGACTGTCCAAGCCTTGGAAATGATACACCAAAAGGACTTGGCAGAGAGCAAGGGTGTTCCGATGCCTCCGTTGCCGTTTCAAAATGAGTTGAACGATGCGCCCAAGGGAGACGGTGCGCGGGACGGGCGTCCGATGCCTCCTGTGCCGGGTGGCCCTATTCCTCCTCAGATCCCTCCCACACCTCCGGGTGGATAAGTTTCTCCCTTAAAATTTTCCCAGCAAACTGGTTGAGTCGGCGTCCACAAAAAACGTCGCTTGGCTTTGTGTTCGCAGAAATGACGCTGGGCATTTGGTGCTCACCGGGCCTTCCAGCATCGCTTGAACGGCCTTGGCCTTGCGAGACTCGGGTGCCACGCAGACCACCTTCTTCGCCGAGCACAGCGCCGGCACCGTTAGCGTCAGCGCGTATTTTGGGACGGCTTCGAGGTCGGGGAAATGCCCTTCGTTAACCTGCTGCATTCGGCAGGCGACATCCAACTCTACGATCTTCACAAGGCGTTTATCTTCAAAGTTGGCTACCGGCGGATCGTTGAACGCGATGTGGCCGTTCTCGCCGACACCCATGCAGCAGAGGTCAATCGGCTGGGCCTTGAGCAGCGCCTCGTAGCGCTCGCACTCGGCGATTGGTTCTGGCGCGTCGCCGCCAAGATAGTGGAATACCTTCGGGTTGACCTGGTTTTCCACGCGCTCTCGCATGTACCGGCGAAAACAAGCCGTATGATTCTCATCGACACCGAGATACTCGTCCATGTGAAAGAGGGTCATTTTGCTCCAGTCGATGCCGCCCAAGTCAACGAGGGTTTTCAGGAACTGAATCTGCGAGTTGCCGGTGGCGAGAATCGCGGCAGCTTCGCCTTGGCGGGAGAGGGTCTCCACAAGGTAATCGTGGACGGTTTGCGCCACGTCGGCTGCCATGTCTGCCTCGGACGCATAAATCCGGACGGGCAGCGAGTCGGCTGTGAATGTATTGGTGGGTTGTCTGGTTTCGCTCATGTCGTCTCTTGCGACAGACTGGCTTGGCCAAGCGCCGATTTCAAGAAAGGAGTAAACCGGCTTGGCCAAGTTGACATTGGAGCAAACAGGTTGTAGATTCCGTTTCGAGTTGAAATGAGCGAGGCAACACAAACCGAAACATTGCTGACCGTGACCGAGGATGCCGCCCGGCAGGTGGGCATCGTCCGGGCGAAGGAACCGGAAAACACGGACAAAACGCTGCGTGTCTTCGTCGAGGAGGGCGGCTGCAGCGGCCTGCAATACGGCATGGTGTTCGACGAAAAACGAGACGACGATCTCTCGCTGGAGTTTTTCGGCGAAACCGTGCTGGTGGACAATTTCAGTGCCGGCTACCTGCGCGGGGCGGTCGTGGACTACCACGACGACCTCAACGAGGCCGGGTTCAAGATCAAGAACCCGAACGCCAAGCAGTCGTGCGGCTGTGGCAACTCGTTCGAGACTTGATTTCCTGATCCGGGAGGGACGAGTCCCACCTCGTCCCAAACAATAAAATGGGGCAAGGTGGAACTTGCCCCTCCCGAATCTCCTTTCGCATTATTTACCGCCCAAGATGTGTGAGCGCAGCACGCCGCACACTTCCGTTGAGTCCAGTGCCTTGTCGGTGCCAAGCGCGGCGGACTTCGAAATCAGGATGGGCCAGTCCGCTTGGTCGCTTGGCCGGCAACCGTGCGAGCCCTTAACCAGCGAGGCAACGAGCGGGATGACATCCATCAGCATCCGAAAGCCCAGTTTCTTTTTCAGCAGCTTGAGCATCACGCGGGGCATCGAGCCTCGCGCCGGGTCTTTGAACAACTCGACGGGGTCGAAGCCGGGCTTGCGGTGAATGTCCACGCACCGCGCGAAGTCCGGTGCCAGCGCATCATCCAGCCAGTAATAGTATGTGAACCAAGCGTTCTCGGCCGCCGTGGCAACGAGATCGCCCGCCCGCGAATGATCGATGCCGTTGGCCTGCTTCTCCGCTTGGCCCCAAACCGCCGTCACGCCATCACAGCCCTCAACCAAGCGGCGCACGTCATGTTCAATCGACTTGTCGTTGATGTATATGTGAGCGACTTGGTGGTCGGCCACGGCGAACACCCGGCTGTTCCCGCAGTCGAGCCGCTCGAGGCCAAGCTCCTCCTTGATCGCCAGCCAGCCGCGCTCGCGGAACAGCCGGTTGAGATGGATTGGCTGCTCGACCGCCGTGATGCCGTACTCGGAAAGCAGTACAACCTGCACGCCGCGCGCTTCAAAAAACCGGATCAGCTCACCGACAATCCGGTCGATGCGTTGTAGGTCGCTGGCGATTTCCGGATGCCCCGGGCCAAGCCGCTGCAGGTTGTAGTCGAGGTGCGGCAGGTAAACGAGGTTCAGCGTTGGCTGTTCTTTTTTCTCAATCCACTTGGCCGCGTTGGCGATCCATTCGCTCACCGCTTCCGGGTTGCCGGCGGGCGATTGCCGCCCGGCCATCGGCCCCCAAAACGTGGGGAACGGGAAATCTCCCAGTTCCGACTTGAGTGCCGGCCGCAGCTCGTACGGCCAGGTGGTAATATCAAAATGCTTACTGCCGTCCGCCGGGTACATCGGGCGCGGCGTCGCGGACCACTCCACGTCGGCGTACATGTTGTACCACCAAAACATCGTCGCGCAGGTGAAGCCGTCGTTGGCCAAGCGCAGGTCGTGCCACAGTTTGGGGGCTTGCACGGTCTGGTTCGGCTGTTTCCAGAACGTGACTTCGGCCAGTTCGTGGTTGTACCAGCCGTTGGCGACGATGCCGTGGTCGCTGGGCCGTTTGCCGGTGAGGTAGTTGGACTGCGCGGTGCAGGTCACCGCCGGGAATGCCGGGTCGATGGTTGCCGCTTGGCCAAGCGAGAGGAACTTGGCGATGGCCGGGGTGTTCGGGCCGATCTGCCGCTCGGTCAGCCCGACGACGTTGAGGACGGCGGTGCGTTTCACGGCGGGGTCAGGCCCGGGCGGGGATGACGGTTTGCTCGCGGCCGGCCTGACGGTCTCGCAGTTCGTCGATCGAAGCGATGACCAGCGGGAGATTCATCTCGTGCACTTCAAAACCTTGGCCAAGCTCGCGAAGCAACGTAATCGTCAGTTCGCCGCCGAGGTGCTCGCGAAATTCCTCCAGCCCGTTGATCACTTGCAGTGTGCCGGACTCGTCCTCGTGCAGCAGTTCATTGGCGAACAGTTCGAAGCCAAGTTGCTCGATCAATGCCAAGACCCGGTCGGCCGCCCCGGGTTCGAGATGCCCCGCGCGCCGCGAGTAGATCACGTCCAGCGCGACGCCGACGGCCACCGCCTCGCCGTGGCGGATGCGGTACTCGGAGAGTTGCTCCAGCTTATGGGCGGCCCAATGTCCGAAGTCGAGTGGCCGGGCCGAGCCAAACTCGAACGGGTCGCCCGAGGTGGCGATGTGGTTGATGTGCAATTCGGCGCAGCGCCGGATCAGTCGACGCATTGGCTCCGGCGAGAAGGCCGCCAGCGCCTCGGCTTCCGATGCGATCCAGTCGTAAAATTCGCGGTCACGAATGAGAGCCACCTTCACTGCCTCGACGTAGCCGTTGCGCTTGTCGCGATCGCTGAGCGAGGCGAGGAGATCGAAGTCGTTGATCACCGCATACGGCGGGGTGAATGCACCAATGAAATTTTTTTTGCCGAAGGCGTTGATTCCGTTTTTCACGCCGACACCGGAGTCGGCCTGGCTGAGCGTGGTGGAGGGGATGCGCACATGGCGCACGCCACGATGCGCGGTGGACGACGCCAAGCCGGCCATGTCCAGCAGTGCGCCGCCGCCGATTGCGATGACGTAGCTGTGCCGGTCGATGTGGTGCATCTCGATTTTGGAATGAATCTCCGAGACATGAAAATAGGAGTTCTTTGTCCGCTCGCCCCCCTCGAACTGCATCGGGTCGCAGACGAGTTTCAAGCGGTCGCCATGTCGGTCGAAGTAACGGTTGACCTGCTCGACCAAGCCGGGTTGTGCGCGGCACAACGCCTCATCCATCACCACGAGCCCCCGATGGATCCCGGAATCACCCCTATCGGCGAGTGTGTCACGGAGCGTGAGGTTGTCCGGCGAGAACACGCCGTCAGTGAACCGCACGAGGTGCCGGTAGGTTACGTTGATCTGTCGCTCGATTGTGTTCACTGCGTCAAGGGAAGTTGGCCTGCCAGTTGGTAAATTACCAGTTTTTTTGGCGCGGTTGGCCAAGGGTTGCCTGTGTCAATTGGGTTTCCCCGCGCTTGGCCAAGTGGTACAACCGCGCCGCAATGAATCGCATCATCACGCTCACCGTTTTGTTCACGGTCGCAACCCCGCTTGGCCAAGCGGACGAAAATAGCGACTTCTACCGCAAACAATGCGCAGAGATCATCGCCGCCAAGGGCCAAGCCGACGAGAACGGCAGGCTTTGGCGTTTGTTCGAGGCGAACTGGGAATACCGGATGATCGCCTCGCCGGAAGCGGCCACATGGCGCGGTTATCCCGGGCAGAATCATCGCTGGAGCGACCTGTCGATAGCAGCCGTCGCCGAGGCCAAGACGGATGCGCGGCAAACGCTCACGGCGGTCCGCTCGTTCGACCGAGCCAACCTCAGCGAAGACAACCGTTTAAACTACGACCTGTTCCGGCGTAACGCCGAGATGGCGGTCGAGCGGCAGCAGTTCCCCACCGAGTTTCTCATACTCAACCAGATGGACGGCCTGCCGCGCGACGTGCCGTCGATGATCGCCATGATGCCGGCATCAAAGGCGAACGACTACGAGGACATTTTAGCGCGATTGGGTGGCATCCCTGCGTTGGTCGATCAAACCATCGTGTTGCTGCAGGAAGGGTTGTCCCGGGGGATCGTGCCGCCGCGGGTGCCATTGCGTTCGCTGCCCGATCAGGTGGCCGGACAGGTGCACATCGGCCCGATGACCACGCCGATGCTCGCCAAGTTCAAGAAATTCCCAGCGACCATCCCTGTAGCCGAGCAGGCGCGCCTGACCGAGGCGGCCAAGGCGGTTTACGCCGACGCGGTGCGTCCGGCGTTGAAGCGGCTGCACCGGTTCCTGCGTGACGAGTATGTGCCGAATTGCCGTGAAACGGTGGGCCGCAGCGCACTGCCCAACGGCAGGGCTTGGTACGATTACCAAATCAAGCATTACACCACCACGACGCTCAGCCCGGACGAGATTCACAACATCGGTCTGCGGGAGGTAAAACGCATTCGCGCAGAGATGGAGGCGATCCGAGAACGGGTCGGCTTCGAGGGTGACTTGCACGATTTTTTCGAGTTCCTCCGGACGGATCCGCAGTTCTACTACGAGACCGCCGACGAACTGCTCGCCGGTTATCGAGACATCTGCAAGCGGGCCGACCCGGAGTTGACCAAGCTCTTCCGCAAACTGCCACGCCAGCCTTACGGCGTAATTCCTGTTCCGTCTTACATCGAAAAATCTGTCACCACTGCCTATTATCAACCCGGCTCCAACGACGCCGGCCGTGCCGGTTTTTTCTTTGCCAACACTTACGATTTGAAGTCGCGTCCCAAGTGGGAGATGGAGGCGCTCGCGCTGCACGAAGCCGTGCCGGGGCATCACCTCCAATTGGCCATCGCCGACGAGATTGTGGGTTTGCCGGAGTTCCGCAAGTACGGCCGCTACACCGGTTACGTCGAGGGCTGGGGCCTGTACTCCGAGAGCCTCGGCGAGGAGATGGGATTTTACACCGACCCGTATTCCAAGTTCGGCCAGTTGACCTACGAAATATGGCGCGCCATCCGCCTGGTGGTCGATACCGGTATTCACGCCAAGGGCTGGTCGCGGCAGCGGGCGATCGATTTTTTTAAAGCTAACGCCGGCAAGACCGAGCACGACATCACCGTCGAGGTCGACCGTTACATCGTCTGGCCCGGCCAGGCGCTGGCCTACAAACTTGGCGAGTTGAAACTTAAGGCACTGCGCGCCCGCGCCACAGCCAAACTCGGCGACAAGTTCGACATTCGCTCCTTCCACGACGAGATCGTTTGGAATGGCGCGCTGCCGTTGAGCATTCTCGACCAACGCATCAACAACTGGATCGCTGCCGAACAGGCCAAATGACCGGCCGCTTGGCCAAGTTCAACTTGGCTTGGCTGCTCTGGTACGCCGATAGGCGGCGGCGTGGTGCCTAAATACTGAGTTAAGCACAACCGATCATCCCATCCGTCACGGGGCGCTGCGGCCGCTTGTTTTGTATTCCTCCAATTTCCCCTTGAGCGCCTTCACAATCTTGGGGTGCTCGTTGTAGAGGTTGGCGGATTCGCCGGGATCGTTGGCCAAGTCGTAAAGCTGGCCCGGCGCGTCCGGCGCGCGTTCCGTCAGGGCGAACTGTTTCATGCCCCATTCACCTTCGCGCCCGTAGTTGTTTCCGCCCGAGCCCTTGTGGTCGAGGTACTTCCAGTCCCCATGGCGAATGGCCAGGGCCAGGCTGATCGTCTGGTGCAGCGTGTATTCGCGGATCGGCTTGTCGCCGGCTTGGTCAAGCAGCACCGGCAAAATGTTGTAGCTGTCCTCGGCGGCGTTTCGCGGAACGGTGGCGCCGGTCAGCGCGGCGCATGTGGCCATCAGGTCGGTGAGGCAGATGGTCTGCTTGGAGGTGCTGCCGTCTTTGATTTTCTTCGACCAGCGCGCGATGAACGGCACCCGGTGGCCGCCTTCCCATTGGTCTCGCTTGACGCCGCGCCACGGCCGGGCGCCGTCGTGCTGGTGGGTTTTTCTCATGTCGATGACGGTTGGCACCTCCGGCCCGTTGTCGCTGGTGAAGATGAGTAACGTGTTTTCCCCGTAGCCAAGCTGGTCGAGTTTCCCGACCAGCCGGCCGACGATGTAATCCAGTTCAAAGATGAAGTCCCCGTGCGGCCCGGCGTCGGTTTTGCCCTTGAACGCCCGCCCGGCGAAGGAGGGCAGGTGGACGGCCTGCGCGGAGTGAAACAGGAAGAACGGCTTGTCGGGCGATTTCTTCTTGTGGTTCTCCAGAAACTCAAGGCTCTTTTGCAGGAAGACCATGTCCACCTCCTCGAGGTCGAAGCCGGGCGCGATCATGCCGGGGCGGTTGTCGCGTGAGTAGGGATGGTTGGGCAGCGGTTTGCGATCGACAATGTGCGTCGGCGGAGTGGGGATTTTGTCGCCGTCGATGTAGGCATAAAGCCAGTCAGTGGTCGGGCAACAAGCGGTGCCAAAAAAATGATCAAAGCCGCGATCCATCGGCCCGCCGCTGATGGGCTGCGAGTAGTCGATCCGCTTCACCGCCTCGAGTCCGTTTTTGTTGATCGCCTTGCCGACCTTGTCGTAAAAGGTCATCCCCACGTGCCATTTCCCGAACATCGCGGTCGTGTAGCCCTGACTCCGGAGCAGGCCGGGTAGGGTGAGTCGATCCGCCTCGATGAGGCACGGCCCGCCGGCCCCGGTGAAGACCCCCTTCATGCCGTTGCGAAAGGCCATCCGGCCGGTGAGCAGGCTGTAGCGTGTCGGCGTGCAGACGGTGGAGGGAGCGTGGGCATCGGTGAAGCGCATGCCCTCCTTGGCCAAGCGATCGATGTTGGGGGTCGGCACCTTCGACTCCGGGTTGTAGCAGGCCACATCGCCATAGCCGAGATCGTCGGCGAGGATGATGACGATGTTCGGCTTGGCCTGATGAGGGTCAGCCATCGCCGCGCTTGGCCAAGCGGCGAGCAGACCGAGGCCAAGCGTCGCGCCACTGAGGAAACTCTTGAACTGCTGCATAAGGATTATTTCGGTTGCCCGGAAGCCTACAGGTTGGCGCTTGGCCGGAGAAGCTGAAAATTGGGAGAACGCTTGACGTGGGTGGTGGGCTTGGCAGTTTTCCCCCCGCACCAAACAGGAAATGGCTTGGAAGCAAATGAGACGCTTGGGAATGCTTGCTTGGTTCCTTGTGCTGGGCTTGATCGATGCCGATGCGGCCAAGTTGAGCTTCGAGATCAAGAACGAAGACGGTCAGCCGGTGCCGTGCCGAATCCATCTGTTCGACCAGGACGAAAAACCGCAACGCGCTGTCGGCCTGCCGTTTTGGCGCGACCACTTCGTGTGCCCCGGGGTGGCCGAGTTGGAGCTGCCGGTTGGCCGCTACCGTTACGAGATCGAGCGCGGCCCGGAGCACGAACGGTTGACGGGGGATGTCACCCTCAGCGACCGGTCGCCGCAGAAAGTGCGCTTGACCCTGAAACGCATTGCCGATCTCCGCGGCGAAGGCTGGCACTCGGCGGATTTGCATATCCACCGGCCGCTGTCACAGATCGACCTGTTGATGAAGGCCGAGGATTTGGACTTTGCGCCGGTCATCACTTGGTGGAACCGCCGCAACCATTGGGAGCAAAACACGCACTCACAAGCCGGCGAGGACGAGCGTGAGGGAGGCGCGCTTTTGTTTCACCGGATGGCGCGCCCCATCGACATCACGAAATCCACCCGCGAACTGCCGTCGCCGATGGTGTACGTCGAGCAGGCTCGCAAACGAAATCCCGGCGTCTGGATCGATATCGAGAAACCGTTTTGGTGGGACGTGCCGGTGTGGCTGGCCAGTGGCAAAATGCAGTCGATCGGCGTGGCGAACAATCACATGTGGCGCAGCCGAATGCTCCCGAGCGAGGCTTGGGGCAGGGCTCGTGATACCGAACGGTTGCCGCCGCCGCTGGGCAACGGCTTTTGGACGCAGGAAATCTACTACCATATTTTGAACACCGGCATTCGCATCCCGCCCTCGGCCGGCAGCGCGTCGGGAGTGCTGGGTAATCCGCTGGGTTACAACCGGGTGTACGTTCATCTCGACGGCAAATTCAGCGAAACAGCCTGGTGGGACGGCTTGGCCAAGGGGAATTGTTTCGTGACCAATGGCCCGCTGCTTCGGGTGCGCGCCAACGGCAGACTGCCCGGAGCCGTTTTCTCTGCAGAAGCCAGCGAGCCACTTGGCCTGGAACTGGAGCTGCAACTGACTACACTAGACCGCTTGGCCAAGCTAGAGGTCGTCCAGAACGGCAGGGTGACGCAGACCATCCCGTGTACCGACGACCGCAACCAAGCCCATTCGCTGGCATTGACGGCCGCTGAAAGCGGCTGGTTTTTGATCCGCGGCATTGCCGAAAACCAAAAGACCTTTCGCTTCGCCTCCACTGGGCCGTTTTACGTTGAGCTTGGCCAAGGGAAGCGACGGATCAGCAAGACCTCATCCCGGTTTTTCCTCGACTGGGTAATCGAACGAATCGAGCGAGTGAGGGCCAACGTGCCCGACGAGTCGCAGCAAGCTGAGGTGCTGCGCCCTCATGAAATGGCCCGTAAATTCTGGCAGCAGCGGCTCCGCCAAGCCAACGCCGAATAAACCAGGTTCTTCGACGTTTTCAGTGGAATTGAAGGGTTGAAGAGAGGGGCTGGGGGAGT
>JACKQG010002036.1_pt1 | contig 26954 bp, 25 predicted proteins | sample 8237621 | NCBI WGS metagenome assembly JACKQG01 (sample SAMN15677084, study PRJNA649215) | marine metagenome | biome: marine; feature: Black Sea; material: saline water; isolation source: suspended particulate matter (SPM) from the Black Sea western gyre | collected 2013-06-09/2013-06-10 | depth... | reverse complement strand
CAAATGGGAATTCATATTCTATATCCCAGGCTTCTTTCGCATAATGGGCTAATTCGCCATCGTCATGTTGATGAAATCGAATTTTATCTTTATTGATACCCAAGCTATCTGTATAAAATTGAAAGCGCTCTTTCTTCCATAGTTTCATTTCATCATCATCCGTTCCGGGTTTTACGAAATACTGCATTTCCATTTGTTCAAATTCACGGGTGCGGAAAATAAAATTTCTAGCCACAATCTCATTGCGGAAAGCTTTACCAATTTGGGCAATACCAAAGGGAATCTTTAATCTTTGTGAACCTTGAACCAATAAATAATTTACATAAATACCCTGGGCTGTCTCCGGGCGTAAGTAGGCAACAGAACCTTCATCTTCTACAGGACCCATCTGTGTTTTGAACATTAGATTAAATTGTCGGGGATCTGTCATTTTCCCGGTGGTACCGCATTTTGGACATTGGATGGTAGACCAATCTACAGAATCGGGATTGTCATCTGATAGTTCATCTGCCTTATAACGGGCTTTGCATTGTTTGCAGTCCACCAATGGATCATGAAATTCCGCAATATGACCGGACGCTTCCCAAATTTTCGGATGCATGAAGATTCCACTATCCAATCCAACAATATTTTCATGGAGTTGAGTCATGGAACGCCACCACAAGTGAGAAATATTATTTTTTAATTCTATGCCAAGTGGACCGTAGTCATACACTGCACCAAAGCCGCCATAGATTTCAGAACTTTGAAAAATAAAACCACGCCGTTTGCATAAGGATACTATTTTGTCCAGAGAATGCGTTTTATCTGTCATTAGTCCATTTCCTGCAATTCTTTTTCAATTTGATCATTAAAAGGAATAGATGAATCTCTGGTTTTATGTGTAGAATTTTCATCTTTATTTTTCGGTGTACGTAGATATAATCCAAATATAATCAATGCTGCGATAGCGATCATGACCGGCACAACCCATGCCATAATATTAAATCCCTGAGCGACAGGAATTGCGAGAATTCTTTCGCCATAGATGCCCACATAATGATCCAAAACTTGTTGGCGTGTTTGCCCTGCATTAACCATTGATTGTATCTCATTTTCCAATTGAGAATGACCATGATCATAGACAGTTCCACTCCAGCAGCAAGGAGCCATTAGACTTTGTTCTAAGTCAATAATTAAATCTTCATTGGTTGAAGATAGAACAAAAACAGATAGTATTAAGAATGTTAAAAGTTTCTTCATTTCTTTTTCCGCCGCTTACGTTTTTTTGCCGGTCCTTTAGCTCGCCGGTCATTAATTAAACTAACTGCCGTGTCTAGATCCACGTCATCCGGAGAAATATCTTTAGGCAGTGAAGCATTAAATTTACCATCAGAAACATATGGTCCGTAACGACCATCTTTAAGTGTAATTGCTTCTCCTGAATCGGGATGTTTTCCGAGTGTTTTTAATTCACTGCTGGGTTTATTGCGATTCTTGATGACGTCTACTGCTGCTTCCAATGTGACAATAAGTGGATCGTGGGGGTGAGGTAGTTTAACATTTTTATCACCCACTTTTAAATAAGGGCCATATCTTCCGAAATCAGCTCTAATTTCATCCCCTGTTTCTGGGTGTGTTCCCAGGAGTCGCGGCATGGAAAGCAATTTCGAGGCTAATTCAAGATCTACATCTTCTTTTTCTGTGCCTCTAGGGAGGGATTTTCGTGTTTTGGAATCACCCAATTGAACGTAAGGGCCATAGGGTCCTTCTTTTAAATAAATAGATTGTCCCGATTCATTATCAACACCTAGGAGTTGTGTCTGTGAAGCATCTTTCGCCAATATTTCCATGGCTTTTTGGACTGAAATATCTCCTAAAGAAAATTCTGTTGGTATATTTCGTCGTTCTTCACCTTGTTCCAAATAAGGTCCATAATTCCCAACTCTTATTACAATTTCTTCCACGCTGCCATTGGCGATTAATACGGTACATGCTTTACGTATATCGATTTCATCCTCCAGCATTTTTTCCAAACCTGGTTTTTCATCGTTACCAAAATAAAAACTATTCATGAATGGAAGCGGATCAGAATCTCCCCTGGATATGGAATCCAATTCATCTTCCATTTTAGACGTGAATTGGGAATCCACAAGTGAAGAGAAATGATTCTCCAATAATTGCGTAACTGCAACCGCAAGAAACGAAGGTACGAGAGAACCTTTTTTATTGTGGATATATTCTTTTTCTTGGATACGCCCAATAATGCTGGCCCAAGTTGACGGGCGGCCAATACCCTGTTTTTCCATTTCCTTAATGACAGATGCTTCCGTAAACCTTGCCGGCGGTTTTGTATTGTGTTCTTCCGGAGTAAGATTTTTACATCCCAAGCGCTGACCTTCTTTCATTTCCGGCAAGAATCGTTCGCGGTCGGCTAATTTGCCATCCGGGTTATCACTGCCTTCAACGTATGCGCGCATATAACCGGGAAATAGAATTACCCGGCCGCGAGCGCGGAAAACTGTATTTTGATTTTCAATATCGACTGTAGTACGCTTAAGCTTTGCCGGTTTCATTTGGCTGGCGACGGTCCTCTTCCAAATCAAATCATACAATTTACCTTCGTCACTGCCTGCCTTAGCACTGACTGTTTTTACATCGTTGAAAGTAACACCGGCAGGTCGGATAGCTTCGTGAGCTTCCTGCGCATTCTTGACTTTGCTTTTATACATGATCGGTTTATCGGGTAAAAATTCATCACCATAACGATCTTTTATAACTTTACGGGCACCGGTCAACGCTTCTTGTGAAAGTTGAATAGAATCTGTACGCATATACGTAATAAATCCTGCTTCATACAAGCGTTGGGCCATGCGCATGGTTTTCCGAGCAGAAAAGCGAATTTTGCGCGACGCTTCCTGCTGAAGCGTGCTAGTAGTAAAAGGGGCATATGGATTGGATGTTTGTGGTTTCTCTTCCACACTTCTTACAATCCAAGGGCCATTTTGTAACTCTTCAGATAAGGCTGTTGCTTGAGATGAAGAAAGTAATAACACATTATCTTTTTTCAACTCGCCTGTATTACTATCGAAATCTTTACTCGCCGCTAGTCGTTTTCCATCTAAGGTGATCATATCTGCATTAAACCCTTCTAATGCATCATTTTCTAATTCAGCTTTTAAATCATAAAAAGTCGCAGATTTGAATATTGCCCGTAAACGTTCACGATCAACGATCATTTTTAACGCCGCAGATTGTACGCGTCCCGCAGAAAGAGATCCTTTTACAAAACTCATCGTTTTTTGCAGAGTGCTCCACAACAATCGAGATAGTTTATACCCAACGAGTCGGTCAATCACACGGCGGGTATATTGAGCATTGACAAGAAATGTGTCAATTTCATGACGATTTTCCATACCTTCTATGATACCTTCTTTGGTAATCTCAGTGAATTGAACTCTGGAAACAGATTCATTTACAATTTCTTCCGCTATATGTGCGGCAATGGCTTCGCCCTCTCGATCAGGATCAGTGGCCAGGATAACTTCCGGAGCTTTAGTCGATTTTTTCTTAATCGTTTTGATGATATCTTCTTTGCCCTCCATGGCAACAAATGTGGCGGCGAATTCGTTATCCACATCCACAGCTAATTCTTTGCGGGGTAGATCTTTAATATGCCCGACACAGGCAAAAACTTCATACTCATTGCTTAAGTATTTTTCAATTGTCCGTGCTTTAGCCGGGGATTCAACGATTATAAGTGGTTTGTTCATAAAATAATTCCGAGGTTATTTGTTGTTTTTCGTGCGCGTGTTATAATGTATAATAAATTTCAGAAAAGTCAAACTGTGAAATGTTTAACCAGATCACTTTCTGCAATTTCTTCCTGTTTTCCTGTCGTGAGGTCTTTTATTTGAAGCGTTTGATTATTTATTTCTTCTTCACCCATAATTACAACTTTACCTGCGCCCATTTTATTGGCATCTCGTAATTGAGCTTTTAAACTACGTCGCAATGTATCCAAAGTTACGGCAAATCCTAACTCGCGTATTTCATTTGCTATCTGCAACGCTTTTCCACTGGCAGATTCAACCAGGTTAATCACATAAACTAAATTTCCCTTAACACTTTTTCCATAGGAATCCATGGACATTAATATGCGTTCCATTCCTGCGGCAAAGCCGATGGCAGGCGTTGGTTTGCCTCCCAATGTTTCAACGAGCTTATCATAACGTCCTCCACCGCAAACAGCATCTTGAGCTCCCAAATTGCTGGATATAAATTCAAATGTAGTTCGAGTATAATAATCCAATCCCCGCACCATTCGCGAGTCTAATTCGAAAGGTATATCCAAACTGCTCAACAAATCTTGAACGTGTGAAAAATGTTTCTGATCGTCTTCCGACCAAAAATCAGAAATGGATGGAGCGCCCGCTAGAAGTTTATGCTCCTCGGGGTTTTTTGTATCCAAGATTCTTAAGGGGTTGGTTTCTAATCGCTTTTGGCTGGTTTCAGACAACTGATCTTTGAGTGGATTGAAATAATCTTGCAAAGCTTTTTTGTAATAACTGCGGCATTCACCTGAACCAAGGCTGTTCAATTTTAAGGTAACGTCTTTTAGGCCTAATTCAGAAAAAATTGTATGGCCAACTGCAATAATTTCAGCATCTTGTTCAGGATATTCAGAACCAAACGCTTCAATTCCAAATTGGTGAAATTGCCGTTGTCGGCCTTTTTGAGGTCGTTCCCTTCGAAACAAGGGTCCCATATAATACAATCGTTGTAATGGTGATTTTCTTCCCAAACTGTGCTGAATATATGCACGGACTACGGGAGCCGTTAGTTCTGGGCGTAAAGTTAAGGAACCGCCGGAGCGATCTTCCCACGTGTACATTTCTTTTGATACAATATCCGTATCTTCACCGACACTTCTGGAGAATAAACGTGTATCTTCAAAAATGGGCGTTCGGATTTCACTATAGCCAAACCGGGCTGCAACATCGTGAATAATGCGTTCCAATTCCTGCCAGCGAGTGCTATCTTCAGGGAGGATATCGTGTGTGCCTTTGATCGTTTGGAATGCCATGAATTTATTCTGAAAAATTATCTATGAGATTCTCTGCTTGCTCTTTTTTATCTTCTGGCACCAGCAATTTAACCACAGCCCCGGGTACATTTGTTGGACTTATGCTAAATGCTGAAGCAAAAAAATCTGATTTCAAAAAGTAAGGAATATTGTTTTTTGATAATATTTCACCGGCCATTTCTCCATAGATTTTTCCGGAAAATTGAGCAATTTTAATCCATGTAATTTCTTCTAAAGGTTTGTCAAATGGGTGTGTATCAACGAGAGACACATTGCAGTCGGTACAAATCTCAATATTGGGTTTATATTCTGCTTGGCACTCGGGACAGTACTTAAAATCCGTTTTTTCCATCTCTGAATTTGCGATGATTTTGTTAGAGAATGAAAAAAGAATTAACCTAAATAATTCAAAAGAAAAAAGTACTCACTAAATTGAGTATCATTAATAATTACGGAAAAAGGAATCATTGCACAATATGTAATTATGTAAAACGTAAATATTTAATTAGGAGAACATTACGTTTTACATATTTACGTTTTATCGTTATAAGTAATCCAAATATTAAATTGACTCCTTCACACAATTACAAAGCAGGTGCATAAGGTTAGTAAGGTACGATACGATTAAATCCGCCTCGGGATTCAATTTGTAAAATACAGGGGCAGAAATCGAGATATGGGTGCCCCAATGAGCAAAAGGTGGTTTTCTAGTATGTTTGTAGGATAGAAAAAGGCGTCTCACGCCATTTTCTTTGACGCAAAGAAAACGGCGACAAAAGAGGCCTGACGTTTATTTGCGTTAAGAAACGAGGACAGTTTTACGTTAAAAAAGAAAAACTGTTTGAAGTCTGTATTTTATCATAGCAGATAAAATAAATATAGGTATACGCAGACGAGTTTTTTTCTTTTAGTAAAACTGGCTGAAGTTTTAGCAAATATAGTCCAGCCTTGATCTTTTTGGTTCTTTTTCTATCAAGAGAAAAAGAATAGAGAAGGTATTATTAACGATAGGTTAAACTATATACACTTAATCTATAACTTTTTCTGTTGTTCCAATGAGCAAAAGGTGGTTTTCTAGTATGTTTGTAGGATAGAAAAAGGCGTCTCACGCCATTTTCTTTGACGCAAAGAAAACGGCTACAAAAGAAACAGTCGCTGTTGAAAATTTTATCAATCATCGCCAATGTTTCGGGAATGATTTAAACTCGCCCCGATCCGCCAACCGGCGAGCGAGACTCAAACCCGCCTACGCTAAAGCTACGGTCGCGACAAACAGAAAATCATTCTAATCCTCAACATTGTCTTGATTTTGATAATTAAATTTTCAAAGGCGACAAAAGAGGCCTGACGTTTATTTGCGTTAAGAAACGAGGACAGTTTTACGTTAAAAAAGAAAAACTGTTTGAAGTCTGTATTTTATCATAGCAGATAAAATAAATATAGGTATACGCAGACGAGTTTTTTTCTTTTAGTAAAACTGGCTGAAGTTTTAGCAAATATAGTCCAGCCTTGATCTTTTTGGTTCTTTTTCTATCAAGAGAAAAAGAATAGAGAAGGTATTATTAACGACAGGTTAAACTATATACACTTGCCTAATACTTTTTTGGGTATCCCATTGCAGAAAATAGGAAAAAAGAATTAATACGGCACGATTCGATTAAATCCGCCTCGGGATTCAATTTGTAAATCTTTCAATGTAGGCGATTTTACATTTATGCGCAGATAAAATCCGTTTGCATATCCGCTCGGTGTCCAATCCAACGCCAATTCCCAACAGTGTAGGTCACGATAAATGGTAAAGCGGTGACTGATGAGATCATTTTCCATCAAGTCAAAACGTGCCGAATATCCCACTCGCCATTTTTGGGTTACATTAAAAGTGGAATTGGTATTTAACCAGAATGTTTCATTAGACAGTGAAGGATTACTTTTCTGCAACGAATAGCCTAAACTGAATCGTGTACTCCAAAGTTTACCTTTTGAGCCATTGCTGTTTTTTGCTAAAGGAGAAACAGTTGCCAGGCTATCTTGAAGATCCGTTGTATCTGCTGTTTCACTTTTTATACCCATTCGCTGACCGGATAGTTGAAAACCGGTTGATAAGTCCACACGGGTTAAGCGAGGAAAAGGCAAACCCTTTTCAGTTCGTCTGATTTCATTAACACGTTGGTTCAATTTGTTGTCATATTCATAAAAATCATGGGTCATTCGTAAATCAACGCTTGACTGACCCACCTTTGAACGGATGGTAGAAGATAGATTCTTTAGACGGAATTCATCTGCGACAAAATTATAGCTCGTTCCCATTCTCCAGGAAAACAGGTTGATAATTTTTTCCTTATCACCTTCTTTGATTTTAGCCTGAAAATTATTGTTTACACTAAAATTCATTGATTGGGATTCGTTCCGTGATGTTCCGCCGGCCATGGTACCGCTGAAGCGATCGTGGTAAAGTGCATTCCCTGATGTATCCTCGAATGTTTCGAAATACCCCAAGTCAGAACCAAATACCGGTTGCGAAAAATCCGGCTTGAATGAATATCCAATTGATGGAGAAACCACGTGACGCACTGCAATCAAATTTCCGATATTGAATGGAAACAGCCCATAGATTTGCGTATTAATAGATGCTCCAAAACTTCCCGTAGTTCGAGTGGCAAAACCGGGGATTTCTGTCGTTAGAATAGTGTTTGTTGTACTGTCCAACCTTCCTGAAAATGTTCTGTTAACCCAATCTGATTTAAAGCTGGCGTTAGGATTAAACGTAATATAGCGAAAGATTTTTGTAGGTGAATTAAGTGATAATGAATGGCGCATAACATTATCACTGAAATTTTGCTTTTCATCATTCCAATAGTAAACACTCGTCGTATCATCAATAATCGTTTCGTCTGATTCATAGTATAAACGTTCTTTGTTAGTCAATGATGAATTATAATTCCACGTAATATTATTATACCATTTTGGATCTCTGCCCTTGCTTGGAAAGAAGTTGCGCTGGCCAAGATTAAAATTCATGGAGGGTAATGTAGATGTTGTAATATTTGTTTGCATACCATCATAGGTTGGTTTTGAGTAAAAAACGGATGATGAGTCAATGCGATCATCTGCCATCAAATTTGTTGTGGAAGATAAATTCATGCTCATGGACGCCTGGATAGACGGCCAGCGTTTGGAATATGTGGCATTAGAAATCGTTTGCTGTAGGTCCATACGCTCTTGAGGATCTGATGTATATTTACGGCTGAATTCACCACTGCTGGAATAATTAGCATTCACATTGAAATTTTGGTTGTGCCGCAATTGTTGGGTGTGCTGCCAGCGAACCTGATAACTTGTACTGCGGTCCGTACCAATGTCTGTAATATTATCTGTTGCTGAAAGTAACTGTCTGCTTTTTAAATTTAATGATCCATCAAATTTGTATCTGACTTTATATCCATTATCTAAATTGAATACAAAACCTTGGCGATCGCCAAAACTCATGGTAAACTTTGATCCCCAATATTTACTGGGTGCCCAGAAATACCCAAAATTATTAATGTACTGACCGCGGACACTATTTTCACCATAACCGGGCATAATCCAGCCGGAATGGCGTCCGCCGCTCTTGTGAGGAAAAATACCGAAAGGTAATGCTATAATGGGAATTCGACTGATATATAGTACAATAGGCCGAGCAATGACTTTGTCTTGATTTATGATCTTCATGTTGGTGCTTTCAAAATGAAAATGGGGAGTTTCCAGGTCACAGGTGGTATAAGAACTATTCTCGATATAATATATTCTTTTGTCATTATTGCGGATTTCATTCCCAGTATAATAACCATCATCTGCTTTGGATCGTCCTTCCTTAATCCGTCCTTTTCGTGATTTCAAATTATAGACCAAAGTATCGCCCACCATGGGATCCCGGCCCCGTTCAACAATAGTGGGTTTTTTATATTCCACAGTTGAATCTGCCGGAGGTGTGGGAAATGCCTTGAGCAAATTTCCGTTCCAATCCACATTAATATATCCGGATGTCAAATCCACATCGGTGTATTTGATATTTGCATCACCCGTTAAATCTGTTTTTTCTGTTTGCATATCGTATAGAATTTCATCAGATGTATAGGTAATCGGTGCATCCATATCCTTGTTAGATGAATCGGGAGTAAATACACCGCGAGATCCGCCTGAAACATGGATATTATCCAATTGGACTTCCGCACTGTCTGCGGACTTGAAGGACATAACAATCGTATCACCGGAAGCCAGATTATTACCTTGATACAGTGAATCTTCAAAAATATGGTACAGTGTTGTAGCCATGCCTTCCAGACGTACAGAATCCAAACTGCCATCCATGAAATATCCTTTTAGAGCGGAACCGGTCATATCATCATCGAAGGAGACGGATAACCGTTTTATGATGGTTGAATCGAGTTCATTTAATTCGACTTCGCGAAAACCGGAAGCTGTATTGACGATGTGCGCTTTAGCAGGGATATAAACATAATCGAGAACATTTTCTGCGTAGTTCATTTGGATTTCGCTGCCTTCCAGAATACGGCCTTCCTCTTCCAATTTTGGTTTGATGCGCAACCATGTTTTGTCATGACTCACATCATAAATAGCTAATCCACACGTAGCTACACGTCCATCTTCTACGATGGTTACATTCTGTTCAGCTGTGTAAGAAACAGCATCTTCACTTTCGTCTTTGGCATATCGTAAATGGTGGGCAGTAATGGTTTGACTTTCCTGAATCATTTTTGAATTGCCATTCGCAATTCCACTGTCCAATTCTGAATAATAGATAACAGTATCGGCAGTCAAATCATAATCTTCATCCCAAATGTGAACATTATTATAACAGGTGAAAATATCATTTGGTGAATCAAAATGGACGGAATCAGCCCTTAGGTTTTGGCCTTCTTTATCCATAATCACATGTCCGATTAATAGACCTTGTTCGGTGCGTTCAACGTATCGTGCATTGTCACAACGGATGGTCATTTCTCCTTTGGTAAAAATAACATTTCCTGTTAAGAATTGCGTGGACTGGCCGTTTACATTTTTATTTTCTAGGAGATCGGCCTGCTGCAGACGCAAACGATTATCTTGAGCGAAAAGACAAGTGAAGGGAATAAGAAAAATACTTGTTTGACGTAATAATGATTTCATCAGGTTAGTAAATACCTTCCTAAATAAGGAAACATACTTTGATATTATTATTACACTTCATGATTCTACCGTTTTAACAGACCGCATTTTTGCCCCGAAATAAATTGAGATTGTAATCCTTGTCTGTGTCTATGCACTATCAACACAGTTGACCCACTCCATACCACTCATCAGTTACCACTCTACCACTCACTTATATCGTTTCGGCCAGCATTTTTTTAATCGTTTAGAAATAAATTCTTCATAACCTAAATGAGTTGGTTTATAAAAAGTTTCCTGTACATTTTCCGGGAAATAGTTTTCATCAATAAAATGGTCTGAATGGCTGTGAGGGTATTTATAATCCTTGCCGTAATCTAAATCTTTCATAAGTCCGGTGGGGGCATTTCGCAGATGCAAAGGCACTCCCGGTGTCCCATCCTCTTTCAATTTCTTCATGGCATTATTTATAGCCCAATAAGACGCGTTGGATTTCGGAGCGCTTGCCAAGTATATCGTAACTTGGGATAAAATTAGAGCAGCTTCCGGCATGCCGATCATGTGCACTGCTTGGAATCCGGATGTGGCGATTGTTAATCCTTGCGGGTCAGCATTGCCGATATCTTCAGATGCTAATATTACCAATCGACGTGCAACAAATTCAGGTTTTTCTCCGCCTTCCAGCATGACGGCCAGCCAATACACAGCCGCATCGGGATCGCTGCCTCGCACAGATTTTATAAATGCGCTGATAGTGTCATAATGGTAATCACCTGTTTTGTCATAGAGTTGCGTTTTGCTTTGCAGAGCTTCCTGCAAAATGTCATCTGTAATGTTACCGGCTTCATTTATTAAACTAATCGCCACTTCCAGTGTATTGAGCAATTTCCGTGCATCTCCGCCGGCAGAATGAACAAGCTTTTCTTTTACATCATTTTCTATTGCAACATTGTTTTTTGCCAGAAGGATGTCCATATCAAATGCCCTGTTTAAGACAGTTCTTAAATGATCATCTGATAAGGGTTTTAGCGTTAACGTTCTGCAGCGGGAAAGGAGGGGACTGATCACTTCAAACGATGGATTTTCCGTTGTAGCGCCAATGAGCGTTAGTATTCCTTCTTCAACGGCGTGGAGTAATGCATCCTGCTGGGATTTGCTGAAGCGATGAATTTCATCAATAAAAAGAATGGTTGATTTACCGATTTCCAGATTTGTTTTACCTTTTGAAATTATAGTCCGCAAATCCTTCACGCCACTGGAGACTGCGGAAAGTTCATGAAAAACAGCTTCGGTTGATTTAGCTATAATCCGAGCCAATGTTGTTTTACCCGATCCCGGCGGACCCCAAAAAATCATGGAGAATGGTTTTTTCTGTTGGAGTGTTTTAGCAATAATGCGGTCTTTATCTACCAAATGGTTTTGTCCGATAAATTCATCAATTGTGGCTGGCCGAATACGATCAGCCAGTGGCGGAAGGTGATTAGATGAAAACATATTTTCTGTTTTTGCCATAGTCTGCTGTAAACTCCAGCGGAAATTACGCTTAAAAAATGCTTATATACACAAAACGACTTTTAATACTTATAGGCTGCTATATAATTATGTCAGGCTGTCAAAATGAAAGGACTATCATGAAAAATGGACTAATAATAGAAACGCTTGCTGAAGGGGACGGTGCGGTTGCTGAACAGCATAGTATTGTCACTGTGAATTATACTGGTACACTGGAAAACGGAAATGTGTTTGATTCTTCACTTAAACCGGGAAGAGAGCCTTTTCGCTTTACGCTGGGAGCGGGTCAGGTTATTTCTGGTTGGGATCAAGGTGTATTGGGAATGAAAATTGGCGAAAAGCGGAAATTGACTATCCCGCCTGAATTAGGGTATGGCAATCAAGATATGGGGGTAATTCCACCGAATTCTGTTCTTATTTTTGAAGTGGATTTAATCAGTGTAGAATAGGTACACTCCCATCTGTGTAGCAGCAGTAATTACTTCAAATAGGCAACCATAGGCAATTTATTGAACGATGTAATAAGAAATAATTATCGATCTATATACAATTTGCCCTATCAATATACGATAAAGGCAAAAGTATTGTTTGGACGGAAGATCATGCGTTACAAGCAATGGGAAATGGATCAGATTACCGACTTCATTCATTCGAACGTTAACGGTGGTCATATATTAGACATGGGGAGTTCCACCGGTCATATGGTAGAAATATTATCCAATCGTTTTGGACATGACCGTATTCATGGTGCCGACATTCATCTTGATTCTGTTGAGCGAAACAGAGCACTATTTCAACAAAATAAATTTCATCATATCCGTAACGGGTTCTATAAGGAGAATAAAGGGAAATTCAATGCTGTAACACTGATGCACGTTTTGGAACATGTGGATAATCCGGTTCATTTGCTTAAAGATGTTAAATCCCTTTTGTCGGATGACGGGATTTTAGCATTAAGTGTTCCTATGGAACGAATTCGAGGCGATGCAGCTGTTTTTGAAAATATACTAAATTGGGGTCGGGGAAAATTTATAAATGTACACGTTCGAAAATATGGCTACAACCGGCTATGTGATGACGTAAAAAAAGCTGGTTTAAATATTATTTCTCACCGCTATATCCATGGTTTTTTACCCGAAGCTAATCGAAAACGATTCGCAAATTATAGTTTAATTCTTTATACGAAAAAACATTAAATAAACATCATATATAAATTTAATATAGATTAAATTTGATCTATATATGGTTATTATTTTAAGGAGACAATTATGAAAATCAGTGAAGATATCAAGCCTATTAGTTATTTTAAAAAACATACAAATGATGTTTTAGAACAACTTCAATCCACGGGCAGACCGGTAATTATAACGCAAAATGGTTTACCGGCAGCCATATTAGAAGATGTAAAAACATATGAAAATCGTCACGATATGCAAGGGCTTTTGGAACTTGTACAAAAAGGAATTACTGAAATTAAATCAGGCAAAACTCATTCACATACTGATGTTATTAAAGCAGCCCGAAAACGGTTAAAATAGACTGTAATGATCAACATAATCTGGGCGGATTCAGCCAGGCATGATCTATTAGATCTGGTTGAATATTTATCTGATAAAAATCCAAAGTCAGCTAAAGAGTTTGTTGAATCAATAGAAAAAATGAGAAGAAATATTTCTAAATATCCTGAAATAGGATATGCTCTTGATTCAATCTTACCTGTACGTCAGGTACTTGTAGATCCGGCTCGAATGTTATATATAAAGAAAGAGAATGCTATTTTTATTATTGCCTGTATTCATCAATCAATGGATTGGCAAACATTATTAATAAATAGAAAAATTCGGGAATTGTAAAAATAGCTTTGAAGTGTTTACTTCTGATAATTGTGAGAAACAAAACTATTCAATTTCTTTTACGCACCTGAAACCGGTTTGAGAATAGGGTTCATCAAATAACATTCCAATCCGCTGGTAAGCCGGCCATGGTGGGGACCAGAAACTTCCGCCGCGAACGATACGTAATTCATACCAGGAATAATCCGCCCAAATTGGAGATGCTCCGGAATCGGGATATTGTGGATAAAAATCGCCAATCCATTCATAGACATTTCCGCCCATATCGTATAAACCCAATTCGTTTGGTTTTTTACTCCCCACATAGAATGAATACCCAACTGAATTTGTTTCATGGCGAACGTATTCATTGATGCGATGTTTGAAATTTGTTCCGTAGTACAAAATATCCTTTCCACCGTCACGGGCTGCATATTCCCATTCTGCTTCAGTGGGCAAACGGGCTCCATAACATTCACAAAAGGTTTTTGCCTCTTCCCAGGTGACCATGGCAACAGCTCGATCTTCCCGACCAAAACCCTCATCATCCGGTTTAGGGACATTTTTCAATTCAGCGTAAATGTCATATTGCGCATAGGTGATTTCGTATGTATTCATATAAAAGGAGGGAAGAGATACTTCATGTAATGGAAGAGCGTCCTTATTGGATTGATTGGCAAAATCACCCATCATGAATGTACCGCCGGGGATGAGGGTCCATTTTAATTCTGGGAGTTTGGATTGGATGTAAATAGAATTGTAGTACATGCAGCCACTGGACAATAAGTAAGTCAAAAGAAAGATTAATTTTTTTCTAATTTGATTTTCCTCCAAGAAAATTTCCAGTGGGTATGGCATGAATATTTTTATCAAAAGGAATCACTTTTTCGCCTGAATAGAAAATCACACCACGGTGAAATGCATCAGCATGAAAAGTTTGCAAATCCATGATTCCACGAGAATCTTGAATATTGATTGTTGAACTGCGTTTAACTTCAATAGCCACTATTTTACCTTGAGCATCTTCCATGACAATATCAACTTCAACGCCATTTGATGTCCTGTAATAATAAAAATTAATCTTGTGAGCAGACCAGGAACTCATTTTCATTAATTCCAGCAAAACATAGTTTTCCAAAATATATCCTATGATGTGGGGAGGATATTTTCCAAATGATACATCAAGAAGATGAGCTAATAAACCGGTATCATTAAAATATACTTTTGGTGTTTTAATGAGTCGTTTTCCCATATTGGTAGACCAAGCGGGTAATGAGCAAATTATAAAAACCGATTCAAGTAAAGAGACATATCGTTTTATTGTTTTTTGTTCTATACCCGTTTTTCGAGACAAATTTGCCAAATTAAATAGCTGACCTGACTGATTTGCCAAAAGACGGAGTAATTTCGGTAATTCTGCTAACCCCACAATATTGGATATATCTCGCACATCTCGTTGAATGATGGTATTTAAATAATCATTAAACCAATCCGAACGGCGAGCTTGATTTTTTATTCCAACGACTTCAGGAAAACCACCCAGAAAGACTGCTTTTTCAATTTTATCCAAAGAAACAGATGAATTCATTTCGTTTATCGGTTCATTTGAAAATAGATGATCAACTAAATTAAGTTTGTTTTTCTTTATTTCTCCCGCAGATAAGGGGAGCAGTGGAAGAATAGACATTCTGCCTACAAGTGCATCCGATAATTTTGGGAGCGTCATCAAATGAGAAGAACCCGTAAGTAAAAATCGCCCAGGGCTTCTATCTGAATCGACTGCAGCTTTAATGGATAAAAATAAATTGGGTGCCCGTTGAATTTCATCCAAAATTACGGGGCCATTTAAACCGGATATAAATCCAACGGGATCTGATTGTATCGCTGATAAAACATTCATATCATCCAACGTATAATATTCTGCCTGATGTTTATTTTTTGCCAGCCATTGAACGAGGGTGGATTTTCCAACTTGGCGTGGGCCATTCAAAAATACCACTGGGCGAGATTGCAATGTGTCTATTAATTTTTCCGTGATAAATCTGTATATCATGCTAATATTCCTATTAATATCATGATAATCTACAATATTATATCATAATTACATAATAATAATTGAGATACGATTCACTGGAAAACCTTCGATAGATTGAAGTATTTCTCCGCAATTGAACGCTTTAATAAACTGCTTATTATTGTTTTTAATTAATCTTCAATAAATCTATAATCGCACCCACATATCAACCAAAACCACTTTCCCAAGATATTCATCAATGGAATGTTCATTCCCATCAAAATCTTGATATGATAAAACAGCCTTTTTTCCGTTACTTTCATTCAATCGCTCATTTGCCTTTTTCATAGAGGGCTCAAATTTTACAAGAGCTTTTACAATAGCTTTTTCAAATAAGCTTTGTCCGAATACAAATGAAGATAAAAGTGCAATTAATATGAGTTTATTCATTCGATAGCCATATTTTCAACTTTAAACATTTTGATTTCTTTTTGTCAGCCACAATCCCAAAAACGGATCCGTTGGGTTTAATTCATCACTTAATAGGGATTCCATTTTCAACTCTTTGATGAGTTGTGATTTATACGAGCTGTTTATGTCAATGTTTTTGATCTGTGTTTTTCCCTGGCAAAATTGTTTATAGATGCTGCCTTTATATCTCTTGCGATTTATCTGCTGCCATGTCGTTTCAAAAAATGCATTATTATCATTTAAAATTTTCTTCAGTGCATTATCCACATCAGTGACCCTAATCGTTTTATTTTTTTCCAGGAGAGACGAAATAAAAGATTCCTGCATCAGTTTAATCATATAAAAAGGGTGAAATTTGGTAATATCATAAATACTTTCGATTACCTTTTTATTGAAGCCCCTGCCGTCAATTCTAACTGATTTAAGAAATTTTTCTGCTTCATTTTTGTCGAGAAAACCAATTTTCATCAAACTGGCAAAATTGAAAAAAGCATTTTCTTTTTTTAAAAATATAGTGTTGATCACAGATGTTTGAGAGCCTGCAAACAGATAAACAATGTTTTCATGGGTCTGCATATATGAACGAATTTTTTTGATGAAATTCTGGTCAAATTTTTCTATATCTCCGAATTCATCAAAAAATACAAGCATCTTTTTCTTATGTAACTTTGCGAATGTATTCGCGAAATTAAATGTTTTCTCAATAAACTTATTTTCATCATTCTCTCTAAATATCTCATATCCTATCTTAATGCCCTCAATTTCATAAGACAGCGAAAATTTATCAATGAACGATAAAACAGATTGCTTCACTTCGTTTAAAAAATTAGCAATTCCAACCGACTTATAAATAGCATTTAAATATCTTTCGCACAACTCCTTTATATTTGTTGCTTGAAAAATATCAACTTTTACAATGAGATATTCATTTTTTAACTCGTCCAGAACCTTATTTGCCAAGGTTGTTTTGCCATATCTTCTCGGAGCCATAATTACCGTATGTTGAGAAAAATTGATATAAGATTTTAATATTTCAATCTCTTTTTCTCGTCCAACAACGAGAGAGCTTAAACCGCCTGCATTTAATTTCATGTTTCTTCCTTTTTTGGTATTTAGTTACTTAACTAAATAGCTCCATAACTAAAAATATTATTAATCTATATTGCTAAACCACGTATTAACTAAACATAATATTTAGTGGAATAACTTAACATCGAAAAGTATTAGTTGTCAATAATGTTTTTTCCATACTTCAATTTCGAAGTGACTCAATCACTTCCCTTATTTTTTTTTTAAATCTTTCTCTGCCCCAAATCCTGAACGCCCAAATACGACTTACTGCTTCTGTAAATATGCCAACCACTCATCCCTATTCTCAAAATCTTCCCCATACAGTTTTTTCAAAATCTCCACGGTCTCATTTTCAAAATAATCCGATTTTAAATAATGCGTTAATAGTCTTTCACTGTGTTGAATGATAAATTTTGTTTCTTTCCGTGTTCGATAAATATCATTCATCAGAAAATCCATCACATTCAAGAAGTGTTCAATATTAGTGCCGTTCAATAATGGAATTAAATGCTCTTCATGATCAAATAAATTCAAATTTGAAACCGGATATTTATTTATTGTTTTTAATATCTTTCCTGCAAAATCGCTGATATAAACATCTCTTCCACGAAGGAGATGAAACAGTAAATCATAGGCTTCCGGGTTGTGATTAAAATTCGCCAATACACAAATAGCCGGAAGCCGGTTCTGATAATTCGCGTCATTGAGAATTATCTGTTTTGCTTTTTTGAAATCTGACTTTTTATTGTGTTTTTCCAAACCGCTCCAAAATTCTCCGAAATGAGTCGTGTCAATTTCCATACCAAACTTTTTCAATGTTTCCGAAAATTCGTCCATAAAATCCATAATACTTTCAAAATCACGATTCAGGTAATCACCATAAGCAGCTAATGCCAGTTGAAATCCCATTGGGTGTTTTTGAGAATATTCATTGATCCAATTCCATTCTTCATTTAACGGGAGTGTGTCTTTTGGCGAATCGGTAAACTGTATCAAATCCGAATATTGATGTTCTACCAAAGAAACCATGACAAGCATTTTGCCGTCCTTAAAATCTGAAGTTGCAGTGGCAGACGGAAAGCCAACGTCATCTAATACAGAATTACAATAGATTTGGTTTAATTCCGCTCCATCAGCATATTTTTTCATGGAGTCAGACACCATTTCGATTGTCCATTTTTCCAGCCCGATAAATTCAATAGTAGCTGTTTCTATTTCAATGACGTTTTGCGAAAAAATCAGATTACTTAACAGAAATGATAGAATTATATATTTTTTCATAACATTTTCACCTTTGCGAAAGTTTGGAACTTCCGCAAAGATAATTTTTTTCATATTTTCCTCAATAAATCGTCAAAATCTTTTTCCGAAAGTTTAATGCTGTTTTATGTTGGGATAAAAATTCATAACCCAATAAACCGTCTAATTTGGTCTCACCATTTTTATACAAATGTTCGGTGGATGAAAAAACAGTTTTCATATTATTATAGGAATTTCCACCGATGACAGTTTTGTCAATAAATCCAATTTGTGTTTCTATTTCTTCTCCACTGATTCCGATAAGTGTATCCAATTTAATATGAGTAATATTTTTAGCAAGTGAATCAAACAAAGGTTTATCCATCAAATTGAATTCGGCTCCTGTGTCTAACCCAAATGTGTATGTTTTCCCGTTAATTGACCCTTCAAATATCGGAGTATGGCCTTCCATCTTAAATGGTATTTCCACACCGGGATTTTCTCTTTGGACTTGTGCAATCGTATAACCGTCTTCATCTAATTTGAACAACATCAAGCGCATATTCTCGTAATCAAACATGGTTTCAAAATGTTCCAATTCACGATAGGAAATCAGTCCTATAATTTTTATATCCAACTCATTTTCTAAATGACTTAAATCGTGAAATACGGCGTCAAAATCCCGCATTTCATAATCGTTCCACTTAAAATGCTTCATATTTTGAATAGACGTTGAAGTCATCCGTCGCCCCGTAACGCCTTTACCGCCCATACTGTTTACCGAATCAATATGAGAAAAATGATGTTTATTTAAAATCATCACCGGCGCACCGCTATCCAGAATAAAATTTCCTTTTTGTCCGTCAATCTCTGCTGAAACGATTATCAAATTATGATGTAATTCAAACTCACTCTGCATGAATATGGGAACCGTCAAATTTGATTGTTCAATTTCTTCCGTATGTTCCGTATGAGCGCTGAACAGATTTATTTCTACAAATTCGCCGACTTCATCAAATACTAAAAGATGGGACATTTCTTTTTCTTTCCGAACAAACAAAACGGAAACAAAAACCTCATTTCCTTTATGTTCAATGGATTTGATTGTAAAATTTAGCGTATGATGCGGATATGTATCTACAACCTGTTTCAACACATCTATTGCCATAGCTTGGGGAATTCCCGGGACTCTGAAATTGTCAGAAACCAACGGATTCAATTTTGTAAAATCATTCTCATTTATGGATTCCACAAGAATGGAAATTTCTTTTGTAAAATCTTTACTTTGTTTTGTTTCCATTTTTTCTCCATGTTGGCTGTTTACGTGTGCACAGGAAATGAAAAATGCTCCCATGATGAAAAATGTTAAATAGGTTTGCCGATTTCTGTCAGTCAGGGTTTCAATCACGCTGGGAATTATATCGTTTTTTAATACTGCGACAATAATGGTGTAAAAATTCATCTTATAAAGATGACCTTTCATCTTAACGGGTTATTCATTTCACTCGAATCCGTGTTTTCAAAATTCTTGGTTTAGTATTACTCAAATCCCTGAAATATAATTGTTTCGAATCTCGACCTATTGGCATATCCGGCAATTGAATTTCACCGTAGTATTTCTCCAAATCTCGGGAATAAACCTGACACCAATACTTATCGCCATCTTCCATGACTTCTCGATATAAAACACAGGAATAGTTTCCATGTTGAAATAAATCAATCGTTCGAGAATTACGCATCATCCAATCTTGAAATGATTCTCCTTCTTTGTCAAAATCCCAATATCCGAAATTAGGTTTATTTTCTAAATCACCAAATTTATAGTGTTTACCTTGGACACCTTTATTGCCGGCAAATTCCAAATCAAGATTCAATTCTCTTACAAACGGGGATGTTGCCACAATATAAAACAGACTGCTGTCCACAACGACGGATTTAGAAAAAGTCCAAAACATTCCGCCTCCATCATACCCGGGACCAATTGAACCCCCAAGTGTCAAGAAATCTGTTTCGGGGTATTTAAACTTACCAAAAAGCATTTGCTTTTTACCGACCCATCCATGTCCGGAAACAATCAATAGACTATCTGAAAGTAGATGAATATTATGACCATAAGGTGAATATTTTTGACTTTCTCTAAAATCCCAATACCATTGATTATCTATTTTTCCATTTTCTTCAAAAATGAGAAAACCAACATCGAGCCTAAAATCTTCATTGTTAGAAAAATATTCTCCAATAATTTTATTATCCATAAATAAATGCAATTCACCCATGTGATGGTAAAATATATCGGGGTTTGTATCAAAAATCTTTTTCCCTTTTTTATTAAACCCTACAATTTCTTTCCCGTTTCCTTTCCAGATATACACATTTCCATTATCTAAAAATGAAATGGATGTATGGTTTTGATTTAAAAGTTCCGGCTCATCAATTTTCCAAATTCCTTCTTTTTTTAATAATATCTTTCCGTTGTCAGAAGTAGAAAGTGTCCCAAGAGAAACGCAGCCTGAAAACACAAGTATAAATATTATTAAGAATGGTTTTTTCATAGTTTTTTAAACAGCTTCAGTCAATAAATACTATTGAAACGATTAAAACGTTTACAAACGGATAAAACTGAATTTATGTTCAATCTTCGTTCAACAAACGTTCAAACGTGTCGTAAGATAATAATTGCATGTCAGCTAAAGAACCCACAAAGGGCTTCACATCGCTTTGAACGAATTCCCAATCCACATGTTGTAATTTTTCAAGGAATAATTTCTTCCAGTTTGCCGCAGAAAACGGAGGTCCGGAATAACCGGATTGACCAAGACAATTATTTAAATAAATAAAGTTTGGTTGAATTTCAGTCCAACGAGACAAATAAAACAGCAAGTCAAAATAATCTCTGCCTTTGGTGTATTGTCTCTGAAAAACAGCATGACATTTCCCGGCGAAAAATGATTCTTTGTCATGATGAAGAACCGAAAAAGGGAAATAAGTATTTACCATAGTTTTATCTGTAGAAAACCCCCATGGCGGATGGGTATCAACATCTACTTTGATACGAATATTTTCTGCCGGCAAGGGCGATAAATTTGCTTCAAATAATAATCCCGAAAATTTAATCAATGCGCTTTGGACTGTTTTTGTTGTGTTCATTTTGACTGTTGTGATGTATCCGTTTAGTTTTAGTTCTCTAATGATTTTTAGAATGGACTTCTCAAAATCAAATTGCGTTTCAGGATTTAGAACATGAAAATCAAGGTCTTCAGAAAATCGCCCTAAACTGTGAATAATTCGCAAAGCAGTTCCGCCATGGAAAACCAAATCCCGGTTCATGTTAAGTTCAAACATTTTCCGTAAAATCACATGCTGTAAATATTCACGCAATTCGTTCTTTGCCTCACGGATATCCGTTTTACTTTTTGCAATGGCAACCGCTTGGTCTTTCATAATTCACTCCGGATTTTTGAAAACACTTGGATTGCGTTACTTACTTTTTTGCTATTCATCTTCATTCCCAACTTCTGCAATGTTTTCACATTAATTTTCCCTGTATTTTGAAACCGCATTTCAATAATTCGGGCTTTATTCCATTCTCCTTTTCCAAAATAAAAGAGGTCAATCAAGGCTTTTTCCGGAGTAGCACATAAAAAGGATTCATCATCAGAAAGTTGAACTTTATCATAACCGAAAAACCGTTCTTGTTTAATATGATGATAGGAAAAATGTCCAAACTCATTTTGCCATGCGTTTGTTTGGCGGGGTGTAATTCCTTGAATGGATACCACGCGCTCGGGAATCATTCCATAATATTCAAGAGCGGTTTCCAAACTGACGTAAGACGGACCAACCAATTCATTAGAAATGGCGTAAGGTGAAATTGTGTTTTTTCTGTACAATTCCGGCAATACATATTTCCCTTTCTTCAAGCGGATTAATTTCCCTTTCTGAACCCACCGGGAAAGTCGAGCTTGAATTTGAGGTAACGGTTCGTCAAACCACATTGCCACTTCCTGCGTTTCAATCCATGGCCTCATTGTAAATTGTTGAATTAATGCTTCATATTTCATATACGTAATATACCAATAATGGTAAATTACGCAAACATTAATTTTGGTTATTTCAAAACAAAATTACACAATCAGCACTCAACTGACATTCATCAAAAAAATGTAATTCCGTTAATTCTTTAATTTGAGACAGACCATATCCAAACCACGGAAAAATACCAATTAGCCTATTTTGCCCCACATAATATTTTTCTCCTGCTTCGGCGTTCACAATTTCTCGACCTTTCAAAAGCCCTTCGACAGTGATAACATGTTTCCCCGGTTCTACGACAACATACACAAATGATTTGTTACCAACGTTTCCGATAAATTTCCCGTCAACAGATATTTTGGATGCTGTTTGTTCATGAACAAAGTGGTTATAGAATTGCCCAATGTAAATCACTGCCTTTCCTGTCGGTGGTTCAATGGTTTTGACCGCTTGACTTATTTCCAAAGAATGGGCAGACTTTTTAACTGTGTATGATTTGGATGTGCCAATATTTACTACAATTAAACTCAACATCGTTATTATGAATATTCTCATTTTATGTTCCTTTGTTTTGTTTATTATTGATTGAATTAAGCTTTTCATTACTTCTTTAAAAGAAATACGCATGACGACTTGTTTTTGTTTACATCCATCTTAATATCTTGGCATCAATTCGTCGTTATATTCTTCCGATACATTTTCCACGTGGCAATGTAAAACAGTCCGCTGACGATAAGCGAACCCAGCGTCCGTGTGGAAAACACATCACTAAAAAATGAACCGAATAAATCCACGCCGGATTCAGGAGCGACGGTCATTTCGCCGATTAAATTTTGTTCTGTTATCATAATTGCGATAGCACCGAAAATATCACCGATTTGCATAACAAAGGCATTTTCTCCGTAAATAACCGTGAGCGTGATGCTGATTAAAATCGGTACGCCAACACCCACAATGAGGGGGCGGTTCTTCACCGTGGCGGACACCAGCATCAAAAATAAAATAAGCGGACTCATCCAAATCAAGGCGACGACTTGATATACAATCAAATCAAAAAATAAATCTATCATATTGATTTGACTCAACGGACCGGAAATGATGTCCCAAATATCTCCGCTGACGGTCATGATGGCAATGTGTGAATAGGCTAAAAGAATAATAAGCATGGTAACGGTGAGTCCGATAATTCCCACACTGCCGGCTTTCAGTTTGGAAAATAAAATCCAATTGTCGTTGATTGGCAAACTGCGGTAAAAGAAAGTGCTGTTATTCGATCGTTCTTTGTAGAGAGAATCGGAAAAATAAAACAGACCGATAAACAAGACAAATAATTGAATCATGGAAAATCCGGCTAAAATTCCGTAGCTGTATGGTTTGATAACAATATTTGGATTTAATAAAAATGTTTGTTTTGCTTTTTCTTTTATTTGGGTTTCTATTTTCTCTGACATCTCTAATGAATATTTTGCAGATGAATTTTGCATTTCTGTCAACATAGAGATAAGACTGTCTGCCTCTTCTTCGGTTCGCCCCATTTCATTTAAAAATGATTTTATTTCAGATTTAGCTTCGTCGTTGTTATCATTCTTTTCAATTTCATGCCTGATTTTGTCCTGCATGAATGTGTTCATTCTGTTTAATGGAATAAGCGTCAAAAGCAATAAAAATGAAAATACGCCCACGGTCCAGAAAACCACTCGCTTCCATTCCCAATATTCTCGTTTGAGTAAGGCTATAAAATGATTCATGATGCACCTCCCATAAGTCCCATGAAAATATCCGACACAGACGGCGTAGATATTTCCCCCAATTTTTCAATTTTTCCCCTGTCAGGATTTTTCAGTAAAAAGATTTTCTTTCCCAGCATGGAATTTTCCGTCAACGGATTGAACTCCTGTGCTTTTTCAGCCTCTTCCTTGTTTACCGTCAGCAATACATATTTTTCGTTGAGAGTTTCCATAGATTCATACTTCACCACTTTCCCGTGATTGATGAAAATGACATCGGTAAGAATATGCTCCACTTCTTCCACTTGATGAGTAGAAATAAGGACGGATTTTGTTTCGTCAAAATAATCTTCCAGCACGGCCGTATAAAGCCGTTTGCGAAACAGAATATCCAGTCCGTGGGTGGGCTCGTCCAAAATAAGTAATTGCGTATCGGTGGAAAGAACCACAGCAAGGTGAAGCTGCGTCTTCATCCCTTTGGATAAGTGCTTAATTTTCTTATCGAAAGTAATTTCCGTCGTTTTTAACATCGCTTTGCATTGGTCCCGATGAAAACCGGTGTGAATTTCTCCTTGAAATTGCAGAACTTGGGCTACGGTCATCCACGGCGGCAGTACGGGAATATCATGAATGACGCCCGTTTTATTCATGAGCTGGGGGCGGTCATTTTTCGGTTCTACACCAAGGATGGAAATATCGCCTTCGTAATCAATGAGCCCGGTGAGCGCCCGCAACATCGTGGTTTTTCCGGCGCCGTTGGGACCCACAAGCCCCACAATTCGTCCGGCCGGGATTTCTAAAGTGACACCATCCAATGCTCTTGTACTACCGTATTGTTTATTTACATTATTTAATTGGACTAAACTATTCATGTTATTCCTCGAATTGTTTTTTAATTTTATTGATGATTTCCGATTGACTCATATTCAACGCCTTTGCCCGTCGGATAAAATCGGGTATTTCTTTTTCTAAAAACGATCCCGTTTCTTTTTTCTGCAATTTTTCCACAGCTCCGGATTTTACAAACATTCCTTGTCCTCGCTTTTTCTCGATTAATCCTTCGTTGATAATAATTTGAGTCGCTTTGAGAATTGTTTGGTGATTGATATTGTAATCCACGGCCATTTTTCGTACGGATGGAATGGATTCTCCTTCCGGCAAATCTCCCGAAAGAATAGCGTGGCGAATCAAATCTGCGATTTGAAAATAAATGGGCATTTTGTCTGAAAAGTCTAAATTCATAAGAATGTGGTTTAGTGTTACGGTATAGTGTAGCACATATCTTCAATATAAACCAAGGTTTTTTTGAAAGATGATTTAACGATGCGCCCCAACAGATCAGGTCATATCGATTTTAAAGAAGGATTATTCTATAGAAAAGAATTGGAATTTCATTGGAATACTAATTCACATTGCATCAAGCTCATTCCCTAATTTTAAGAAATAAATTGATTCATTGTTTGAGAAATATCGGGGAATTTACCTAAAAGGTGTTTATCCTGTGTAATTAAGGGTATATCTAAATTCATTGCCAAGGATACAAATTGAGCATCATAAGCACTTATTTTATGTTTGGCAGATAGAGTTATAACATGTTCATAATTTGATTCTTTCCCAAGTTTGGGAAAGAATTTATTCGTTATTTTAAAATATGAAATCACATTATTTAATTCAGCGCGCTTTGTATTGACTAGAGTGGTTAATACATTTAAAAATTCGTGCTTCCATAAATTTGGCGCAATCCAATCAGAATCTTTTTTATAGACATAATTTGCATCATCTGTAAACTCACCCTTTATCATAAGATATGCGATAACATTTGTATCAACTACAATCATTCACGCCCAGATCTTTTAGCCTGGTTAATAAAATCTTCATCAATGGGTTCAGAGACAGAGAGGGGAGCTGGTAATTCGATTTTATAATCGCCGTTTAAAAGAACATTTTCCAAAATGGTAATAATTTCCTTATTCATGCTACGATGATGCTTTTTGGCTTGGTTTTTTATTTCACTATGTAGCACAGATGGTATTTTTTTTATTAAAATGTCTGGCATAATTCACTCCTTATAGCATAACGGTATATAAATAATACCATATATATAGTATATTTAGCAATAATAAATAAAAGAGCCAATGAGGAGAATCCCCGCCTTCGTTCCTACGGGCAGGGAACCGCTGAACTACGCATTATCCCGACAAAGATATTTGATTGTAGAGCCGGTGACTGGATTTGAACCAGCGACTTGATCATTACGAATGATCTACTCTACCAGCTGAGTTACACCGGCATAATTTTTAATAAAGCTGCCTGTCCGCCGTAATCCGCCAGCCTGCGGATGCAGGAGGAAGCTACAATGGCATAAATTTAGCGGTCGAAAATACGCATTTTTACACTATTAGATTTTGAGAGAAAGTAAGTGTCTGATAGTGTTGATTATCATTCTGCAGAAATCTTTTCAATTGCAGTAATTGTGAACTTCGTCTCTTTGCCCTTGATTTCAAGCGTAAAATATTCATCAATCTTTTTCCCAACTATGGCTCGACCAAAAGGTGAATGGTAGGTTACAATCATGGGATAAAGATCCAACTCAAATTCGATTGGACCTAACAGGTAATAGTCTTCAGCTTCATCTTTGCCCTCTTCGTGGATTGTAACCTTATTGCCAAATCCTACCTCGTCGGTTTCAATTTCGCTTTTCTGGATGAACCGGAATGGCGCATGGGACTGCATCAATTGTTTCTTACGTACTATTAAACTTTGCTCCTCTCTGGCAGCGTGGTATTCTGCATTTTCCTTAAGATCTCCATGACTAGCTGCATCTCTTATCTTTATTGAAGTCT
>JACKQG010002035.1_pt1 | contig 26969 bp, 17 predicted proteins | sample 8237621 | NCBI WGS metagenome assembly JACKQG01 (sample SAMN15677084, study PRJNA649215) | marine metagenome | biome: marine; feature: Black Sea; material: saline water; isolation source: suspended particulate matter (SPM) from the Black Sea western gyre | collected 2013-06-09/2013-06-10 | depth... | reverse complement strand
AAACCAGAATAGAGTTTTTTCAAATCATCTAAACAACAGATGGATACTCCTGCATTTCCAATTTTACCATAAATATCTGGTCTTATTCCAGGGTCGTTTCCGTAAAGGGTTACAGAATCGAATGCAGTGGATAATCTTTTTGCAGGCATACCCAAACTTACTAGGTGAAAACGCTTGTTTGTTCTTTCAGGTCCTCCTTCTCCGGCAAACATTCTTGTTGGGTCTTCTCCCTCTCTTTTGAAAGGGAATAATCCGGCAGTAAATGGGAATTCTCCAGGTACATTTTCTTGCAATTGCCATTTTAAAACATCTCCCCAAGCTTCATATTTTGGTAAAGCAATTTTTGGAATAGAACTACCTGAAAGGGAAGTGGAATCGGTTTGAATAGAGAGTTCTCTATCCCTAACTTTAAATTTAAAAATCTTTTCTTGGTACTTCTTTTGTACTTCTTCCCAAGTGTCAATTAATATCTTGTTCTTAGGATGTAAATCCAACAAAAGAGTTTCGTATTGTGCTTTTATTTGTGAGATAACATCTTCACTTGCAGTAGTAAGTATTTCTAATGATTTTTGTAGTGCATATAACTTTTGTGCAATCTCCTTTTGGTCAGTTGCCCATTTATCGTACGCCCTGTTGTTTTCTGATATTTCGGATAGGTATCGCACTCTGTTGGGTGGAATAACAAAAATCTTCTCACTCATTTCATCTGTTATTTCAAAAGAGGAATTGAAGTTTCCTAATCCTTTTTCTGAGAATTTATCCATTATTGCTTTGTACAAAGAGTTTGCTCCTGGGTCGTTAAACTGGGAAGCGATAGTACCATAAACTGGCATATCATTTACATCTTTATCAAAAAGCGTATTGTTTCTTTGGTATTGCTTTTTTACATCTCTTATCGCATCCAATCCTCCTTTTTTATCAAACTTGTTTATCGAGATAAGGTCAGCAAAATCTAGCATGTCAATCTTTTCCAATTGTGTTGCAGCACCATATTCTGGTGTCATTACATAAAGGGAAACATCCGAATGTTCTAGTATCTCAGTGTCCGATTGCCCAATACCTGAAGTTTCTAAAATAATTAAATCATAATTGGCAACTTTAAGGATGTCTAGTGCATCATTTACATGTGCCGATAAAGCCAAATTTGCTTGCCTAGTTGCTAGCGAACGCATATATACTTGGTCCGATTTTATAGCATTCATTCTTATTCTATCTCCTAGTAAAGCTCCTCCAGTTTTTCTTTTGGAAGGATCAACCGATACAATAGCAATATCTTTATTCGGAAAATCGATAATGAATCTTCTTACCAATTCATCTACTAATGATGATTTTCCTGCACCACCAGTTCCTGTAATTCCTAGTACTGGAGTTTCTGAGTTTGTTGCAATTTCTTTTATTTCGGATAGGGTAGTAGCATGCTTTTCTGGGCAGTTTTCTGCAGTCGATACCATACGAGCAATTGCATTTACATTTTTCTGCTTTATCTCTGAAATCCCACCTTCTAAATGCTCCCCAACTAAAAAGTCCGATCGCTTTATTAGGTCGTTTATCATACCTTGTAATCCCATTTCTCTACCATCATCTGGGTGATAGATTCTTGTTATTCCGTATGCTTCTAATTCCTTTATTTCTTCTGGTAAAATAGTTCCACCTCCGCCAGCAAATATCTTTATATGTGTAGCTTTTTTCTCTTGCAATAGGTCGTACATATACTTTAAGTACTCAGTATGTCCTCCTTGGTAGGATGTCATTGCAATAGCATTTGCATCTTCTTCAATAGCACAATTTACTACTTCTTCTACCGATCTGTCGTGCCCTAAATGAATCACCTCACAACCTGTAGCTTGTATAATACGCCTCATTATATTTATGGCAGCATCATGTCCATCAAATAAACTAGCAGCCGTTACAATTCTTACTTTATGTTTAGGGATATATCTTTCTACTTGTTCCATTTTCTTCTTTTGTTTCAGATTGCAAAGATAGGAATAATGTATTGATGTGCTAATGTGATGATATGCTGATTTGGTAATGAGAAAATAAAGAAATGTTTTATGGCATTATTGGGAAGTTGGATGGGATAAATGAGAAGTTTCAAGCAATAATTGACAAGTGGTAAAGGGTTATTCGAGAGTTTTATTGGGTACTTGGAACATTTTTGGTGATAAATATAAAGAGCGAATTGGATGAAATAGGTTTTTGGTTGTTAGGCACTAGAAACTAGAAACTAGAAACTAGAAACTAGTAACTAGTATAGAAGCTAACCCACCCCTAACCCCTCTAAGGAGGGGAATAATAAGGAAAGTCCTGCCAATTTGGTGGGGCTTTTTTTATTACTTTTACCAAAATAAAACCATTAATAAAATGAATAAAATTTTACTTTCAGCAATTGGATTAGCACTTTTATCTTCTTGCACTCAATCATCTAAAAAACAAGCAATTTTCGCATCTGATAATCCTGCCGAAAGAGTAGTGTGGGAACGCATTCGATTGGCTGACCCTACAACAGGGGAAATTCCAAGAAACATCAGGCAGAAAGAAATGATTTTTGCAAAAACCCTGCCAAAATCAAATTCCTTTAATAAAGCAAGTTGGGTGCATAGAGGTCCTTATAATGTGGGAGGTCGTACGCGTGCCTTAGCAATGGATGTGCTAGATGAAAACATCCTTTTTGCAGGAGGAGCAAGTGGAGGGATGTTTCGCTCAGTTGATGGAGGGCAAAGTTGGGGAATGACAACTGATCCGAATCAATTACACAATGTAACATGTGTTGTACAAGATACAAGGTTAGGGCATGAAGATACTTGGTATTTTGGAAGTGGAGAGCTTACAGGAAGTTCGGCAAGTGGTGGAGGTGCTTACTATCAAGGTAACGGAATTTATAAATCAGTTGATGGAGGATTGAGTTGGGATTCCTTATCCGTAACAGCTACCAACACCCCACAATCTTTCGATTCTAATTTTGATTTTATTTGGAACATAGAATGTGATAAATCTAATGATAGCTTAGATGTGGTTTATGCGGCCACTTATGGCTCTGTTTATAGAAGTGAGGATGGCGGAAATTCTTGGGCTTTGCAGTTAGGAGGTGGAAATGCCTATCATAATAATGTAGAGATTACTACTAATGGAGTGGTTTATGCCACACTTAGTTCTGACGGAACAGATAAAGGAATTTGGAAGTCAGTAGATGGACAAAACTGGACGAATATTACAGATTCTCTTTTTCCACCTGTATATGGAAGGATTGCAATTGGCGTAAATCCAAGCAATGAGGATGAGGTGTATTTTTTAGCTGCTGAAACGGATAATTACGGACAGCATACCAATGTATTTTTTGGAGGAGAAACATGGACTTCCCTTTGGAAATATGAAGCTAATACAGGAAATTGGACAGATTTATCGGCTAATATTCCAGCAAACCAAGCTACAACATTTGATAATTTTAATGCCCAAGGTGGTTATGATTTGCTAGTAAAAGTCCATCCTACAAATTCCAATACTGTTTATATTGGAGGAACGAATTTATGGCGCTCCACTGATGGGTTTACTAGCCCAAACAATAGTATGATTATTGGCGGCTATTTTATTGGCTCGGTAGAAGGAGATGGGAATTGGGGTGTATATCCTAATCATCATCCTGACCAACATGATTTACTATTTTTACCTTCTAACGATAGCGTGATGCTAAGTGCAACAGATGGTGGGGTGTTTAAATCTTATAATACTTTTAAGGATACTGTGGTTTGGACTTCCCTAAATAATGGCTATTATACCACACAACTATATGGGGTTACCGTTAGTAGAAATGCCAACTCAACCGTAATGCATGGTGGCTTTCAAGACAATGGAAATTTCATTAATTTTTCGGCTAATCCAACCTCTCATTGGAACATGCCTTTTAATGGAGATGGTGCTTTTGGAGGTATTGCCGATAATGAAGAAGATTTTTATTTAACAATTCAAAGAGGGGTGATGTATAAAATGAAGTTAGACACAAATGCTGAGCGATTGGCTTTTAACCGAATGGATCCTATTTCTGCTGATAGCACTTACTATATGTTTATCAACCCCATGGTAATGGATGAAAACTCTGATATTATTTATTGGGCGGAAGGCAATAGATTTTGGAGAAATAATGATGTAGCAAATATTCCTTACAATAATTCACATCAGAAATCAGATTTGGGTTGGCATAAATATAGTGATACATTGCCCAACACTTCTATGAAAATTTCTGTCATTGAAACTTCTACTAATCCAGCTAATGTGGTTTATCTTGGTACACAAAACAAATACATTTACAGAATTGACAATGCTAATGTTGGCGATCCGCCACTTAATATGATTACTAATATCCCAACTGGTACCAACTCTTATTGTTATGATATTGCCATTAACCCAGATAATGCGGATGAAATACTGGTGGTGTATTCCAACTATGCAGTTTATTCGCTTTTCCATAGTATGGATGGGGGCGCAAGTTGGACAAAAGTTGCTGGAAACTTAGAACAAAATCCTAGTGGAAGTGGTAATGGGCCTTCTTGCAGAACAGCAGAAATTATACCATTAGGAAATGATACTTTGTATTTGGTGGGTACTTCTGTTGGGCTTTTTGGTACGGATGATTTGGATGGAGCTAATACCGTTTGGAAACAAATTGGAGCACAAACCATTGGTGCTGTGGTGGTGGAGTTTCTGAATTTTAGACAAAATGATGGCTTGCTTGTGGTGGGTACACATGGAAACGGTATTTATCAAACCAATATTAGCTCAGTTGGAGATGTATTAGGTATTGAGGAAAGTACAGCAAATAATTTACTGCTAAATATCTACCCAAATCCAACAAGCGATAAAGTAAATTTGGAATTTACTGCTGATAAAACAACTAATGCCAATTGGACTGTGTATAATGAGTTAGGGAAAAAAGTAAAAACAGGAAATAAAAAAGTTTTTGTAGGATCTAACCAAATTGTTTTGGCTTTGCAAAATATTAAAAGGGGGATTTATTTTGTAAGTTTGGAAATGGATGATAAGGTAGTTACAAAACAATTTATAAAGCAATAGAATGAGAAGCTTATTATTTTTACTTTTTTCCATACCGTTAATTGCTTTTTCTCAGCAAACAATAAACGCTAGTATTACGCACGATAATGTGCAAAGAGATTATATTTTGTATGTGCCGACAATGTATAATGCTAATAATCCCACACCACTTGTATTGAATTTTCATGGCTATACTTCCAATGCAAACGATCAAATGTGGTATGGCGATTTTCGCTTAATAGCAGATACAGCCAATTTTTTGGTAGTTCATCCCCAAGGGCAATTAGATAACTCTGGAAACACTCATTGGAATGTGGGTTGGACAGGAAGTATTGGTGATGATGTTAGTTTTACTGCTGCACTTATCGATTCTTTATCCGCTATTTATAATATAGATGCGAATAGAATTTACAGCACAGGTATGTCTAATGGTGGTTTTATGAGTTATCTGTTAGCTTGCCAGCTTTCAGGTAGAATTGCTGCTGTAGCTTCTGTAACTGGCGGTATGGGTCCGCTTATGATGGGTAATTGTAACCCTCAACATCCTATTCCTATAATGGAGGTTCATGGTACTGCCGATTTTACAGTCCCTTACAATGGAGATACATGGTTAGAATCAGTTTCTTCTGCAATGGATTATTGGGTTAATTTTAACCAATGTGATACACAAAGTGTTTTTACTGCAATGCCGAATATCAATACTTCTGATGGCAGTACGGCAGAGCATTTTGTATGGAAAAATGGCTTAAATGGGGTAGAAGTAGAACATTATAAAATTATTAACGGAGGGCACTCTTGGCCAGGTACTTCTTTTTTTACTGCTAATCAGGATATAAGTGCTTCAATAGAAATTTGGCGCTTTTTTTCCAAATACGATATTAACGGACTTATTAATCCTGCGACATCTGTAATTGAGATTGAAAAAACCAATAGGCAATTGTTAAAAGTTGTAGATGTATTAGGGAGAGAATGTTTGCCGAAAAAGAATGCAACTCTTTTTTATATATTTGATGATGGAACAGTGGAGAAGAAACTAATAATTAATAATTAGATTTTTTTATTCTTACTTTTGCCAACTTATGTAAGAAAAAATAAAAACTCAAATGTGATAATAATTTAAAATATACTATTATGAAAAGAATTCTATTTCTATTATTTTGTTTACCAATTATGGTTTCATCTCAAGTAAATTATACCATTACGGTAAATACTCCAGATGCTTGGCAAGCTAATTTATTTTTTTTGAGAGGAGGGACTCCACTAAAACCTGTTAAGATTATAGATCCTTCTATTACAGAAATACATTCTCAAAATATGGGAATGAAAGGCTGGGATTTTAAAGTAAATTACAATAATAAACTTTCCTATTTTGACAGATCTTCAGATGGTTGGTTTATCATGGACTCTCTTCAGAATGAAGTTGACTCTGTGTATTGTGTAAATGGATACACTGCCGACAATCATGATTTTTTGGCACTTGCAAATGGAAACTACGTTCTTTTTGCATATGATGAGCAACCTTATGCAATGGATACAGTTGTGTTGGGCGGAGACCCAAATGCTACTGTTGAAGGATTGATTATTCAGGAATTAGATGCAAATCATAATCTTGTTTTTCAGTGGAGCAGTTGGGATCATTTTCATGTAACAGATAATACTTATCTTAATTTAACAGCTTCATCACATGCATTTATCCATGCCAATGCTATTGACATTGATTTTGATGGTCATTTTTTACTCTCTTCTAGAGGTTTAGATGAAATAACCAAAATACACAGAACAACTGGAGAGGTGATTTGGAGATGGGGAGGATCTCAAAATGAATTTAATTTTATTAATGATTATCCTTTCACACATCAGCACTCCATACAAAGTTTGGGTAATAACAGGTATATACTATACGATAATGGAAATTACAGTGCTCAATATACTGGTACAATTAATATATCCAGAGCAGTGGAATACGTATTGGATACCAACTTAATGACAGCAGAAAAAGTTTGGGAATTTGTTCACCCAGATTCTCTTTTTACACCATCAATCGGAAGTGTACAGAGATTGCCTAATGGTAATACACTTATCGATTTTGGAAATCTGCAATATGCAGGAATGGGTTCAGTTGTAACAGAAGTGGATTCTGCTAATAATATTGTTTTTCAATTAGAATATGACAATGGAGCAAATCTTTATCGTGCAAAGAAATTCGATTGGTTTTTTTACACTCCAATTCCAGGATGTACCGATTCTAATTCATGTAATTACAATCCTCTTGCCAATACAGATGATGGAAGTTGTTATTTTTCAATTGTTCAGATAAATCAAAATGGAATTAATTTAGAGGCCATTGTAAATAGTGGTGTAAGCCCTTTTTCTTTTTTATGGAATACTGGAGAAACATTAACAACTATTACTCCACAACAAAATGGAATGTATTGGCTTATTTCTACAGATGTAAACGGCTGTGTTTCCGATACGGCATATTTTAATGTCACTAATATACCTACATATTTGGAGGAGATTAATACTAATAAGAAACTTTTAAAAATTACAGATGTGTTAGGTAGAGAATGTTTGCCGAAAAAGAATGCAACTCTTTTTTATATTTTTGATGATGGAACAGTGGAGAAGAAACTAATAATTAATAATTAGATTTTTTAAAATAAGATTGTAAAACAACAAAACTTTACTATTGTAGAATGCTTTTTATTCTTACTTTTGCCGCCCTATGCAAGAAAAAATAAAAGCACTTGAATCACTTCTTTCTAAAGAAAAAAACATAGTGATTACAGTTCATAGAGGTCCGGATGGAGATGCAATGGGTTCTGCTCTTGGGCTTTACAATATACTTATTCAACTTGGGCATAATGTGAGTGTAATTACGCCAAATAATTACGCATCTTTTCTTTATTGGCTTCCAGGAAATGAAAATGTTATAGTATTTACAGAGCAAGAGCAAAAAGCCAAGAAAATAACAGATAATGCAGATATTATTTTTCTTTTAGATTTTTCTCAAATAGGAAGATTAGATACTTATGCCGACTTTGTGAAAAATTCAACTGCCACTAAAGTAATGATTGACCATCATCAAGAGCCAGATTTAGATATCTCAGATATTCTTTTCTCAGATGTTACTGCTTGTGCAACTGCACAAATTGTTTTTGAAATTATGGAATTGCTTGATTACAAGGGTTTTATTAATAAAAATGTTGCCGAATGTCTTTATACAGGGATTATGACTGATACGGGCTCGTTTAAATACTCATCAACAACTGAAAGAACACATCATATTATTGCTGAGCTAATAGGAAAAGGAGCAGAAAATTCAAAAATTCATGATTTGGTGTATGATAATTTTTCTGAAAATAGAGTGAAACTTTTGGGCTATTGCTTAAATCAAAAATTACAAATATTCAAAGAAAATAATGCAGCAATAATTTCGTTAACAGCAGAGGAATTAAAACGCTTTAAATTTCAAAAAGGTGATACAGAGGGGATTGTAAATTATGCTCTTACTATTGAAGATGTTATATTTGCTGTTTTTATTGCAGAAAAAGAAGGTATGGTAAAACTTTCCTTGCGTTCAAAAGGAGATTTTCAGGTGAATGAAATTGCAAAAAAATATTTTAGTGGGGGAGGACATAGAAATGCAGCAGGAGGAATCTCAGATGTATCGGTAGATGAAACAATAGAAAACTTAAAAGAAATTTTCAATAAATATAAAACACAATTAAATAACACAAAACTTTAAAAAAAATGAAAGCAATACTTTTAGGGCTAGCTATTATAGCCGGAACACAATTTAATAACAATGATAATAAATCAAATTTAGAAGACGGTATGTACGCAAAAATCAAAACAAACAAAGGAGAAATTCTAATTCAATTAGAATTTGAAAAAACACCTCTCACAGTAGCCAATTTTGTTGGTTTAGCAGAAGGGGAAATTAAAAACAAAGCAAAGGAAAAAAGAATTCCTTATTATGATGGCTTGAAATTTCACAGAGTAATAGCTGATTTCATGATTCAGGGAGGTTGCCCAGATGGAAACGGAATGGGAGATCCTGGTTATAAATTCCCTGATGAATTTCATGCGGATTTGAAACATTCTGGACCTGGAATTTTATCTATGGCAAATTCAGGACCTGCTACAAATGGTAGTCAGTTTTTTATTACACACAAAGAAACGCCATGGTTAGACGGAAAACACACTGTTTTTGGACATGTTGTGGAGGGTCAAGAAATTGTAGATGCTATTGAGCAAGATGATGTTTTGGAGTCAGTTTCTATAATTAGAAAAGGAAACACTGCCAAAGCATTTGATGCAGTAAAAACTTTTAATACTGCCTTAGAAAATATTAAAAAAGAGGAAGCTGAAAAAACAGCAAAACTAGCTGAGGAAATGAAAAACTTGACTAAAGGAGCAACAATAACTGAAAGCGGATTGGCTTATAAAGTAATTAATAAAGGAAGTGGAAAAGTTTATCCAACTGCTGAAAGTACAGTAACGGTTCATTATACAGGAAAACTTACTGATGGAACAGTTTTTGATAGCTCAGTAGATAGGGGGGAACCAGCTTCTTTTCCACTTAATAGAGTTATTCCTGGTTGGACTGAAGGAATGCAGCTTATGGTAGTTGGAGATAAGTTCACATTTATTATTCCATCAACTTTGGCTTATGGAGAGAGAGGCATTCCTCAAGCAGGAATTGGAGCTAATGCAACTTTAATTTTTGAGGTAGAGTTATTAGAAATAAAATAATTTCTCAAACGACTTAATAAAAAAAGCCACTTTAAAGTGGCTTTTTTTTATTTAAAATTATTCAGTTTTTTTATTGCCAATTAATTGTAAGAGCATTAATATCTGATGGGATATATGGTAGTAAATTCATGCTATTCATTCTGCTTTCTAAGAAGTTGTAGCCAGATGCTCCAATAATTGGTGCTGTTCCTGCTTTTACAAATCCTTGTCCTGCTGCAAAAAATCCAGGAGCTTCAGCATTTACTAAATACAAATCAATAATTGAATCTACTTGTGCTTGGGTTATTTGTCCTGTAGCAACAAAAGGGTCCCAATACGAATGTACTTCAGTTTGCAATACATTATATATAGAGAAATTAGAGAAGATATCTGTATTGATACTATGTGTAGTTGTTGGCAATCCGACTTCAGCAACTGCTATATTTAAGCCGGCATCAGAATGAGCTCTAAATGCCCATTCAAAGCCATCTTGATGAGTAGTATCAACTATTATGGCTGTAGGATGATTAGAATTTCCATAAATATCTAAAATACCTGAAGATGTTTTTCCAACAAACATTTTAAGATTATCAATATCGTTTGTTCCACTCATTGGCCATCCAGTAATTTGAACTAACATTTCTTTATCATAAGCAGTTGTAACTTCCGAATAGTCAATTCTTATTAATGTGTTTGTAAACTGAATGCCATTATTATGATCAATTTCATAAATATTAAGAATGGAAAATCCTTCAACACCATTTCCCGAATTTGTATTCCAAAATACTTGCAAGGCATTATTTCCTGCATCTGAAATTGTCATTTCATAATCGTAATTAGTCCCATTTACAATTGCTACATCTTTTGTATTTCCATCATCTCCGGTAAATGAAAAACTCATAGGTTGAGATAAGTTATTCGTATTTATTGCTTGAATAATGTTGTGGGTGATTTGAGCTGCTTGATCACCTACATTTACAAATGCTCTTAACATTTCGTAAATTGTATCACCATGTAAAGGAACTACATTTACTGAACTTAATTTTGCACTGGCAGGAGAATAACTAATAGAACTTGGAATCTCTACCATAAAACTTGATGGAAGTATTCCATCTGTTTGTTCGATTACCACTTCTTTTTTACAAGAAGAAATAATCATTACCATTGCCAATAAGGCATAAAGAATGTTTTTTGTTTTCATAATTTTGTTTTTTTTAATTAATGATTGAATAATAACGCAAAGGTATTATTATTATTTGCAAACATATGTAAACTAATTGTTTAGGAATATGATATATATCATAAAACGACTTATCCAATCAGAAAAATAGCAGGTTTTTTATGCATATTGATCTTTTCTTCTTTCCATTCAGCAATAGTTTTGGTTTTAATGTATTCTGTTGGAAGTGTAATATCACTTGCAATACAAAGCTTTGTGTTGTTACTGCAAACTTTAATAATTGTATCAAATAGTTGATGATTCCTGTATGGAGTTTCCATAAAGATTTGAGTCTGACCAGTCTTTTTTGTAAGAGATTCTAGCACTCTTAAAGCTCTTGTTCTCTCGGATTTGTCAATAGGTAAGTAGCCTGTAAAAGCAAAATTTTGTCCATTCATCCCTGAAGCCATTAGTGCTAAAAAAATAGAAGAAGGGCCAATAAGTGGAATTACTTGAATTTGAAAATCGTGAGCATAAGCAACAATTTTTGATCCAGGATCAGCAACACAAGGTAATCCTGCCTCTGAAATAAATCCAACATTTTCCCCATTTAAAATATGAGGTAGAAAATCATTTTCTAAATCTAATTTATCGTGTTTTCCAAAAGCATAAAAAATGGTGTTATCAATATCTTTTTCCTTATCTACTTTCCTAATAAATCGCCTTGCCGAACGAATATTCTCTACAATAAAGATATTTACCTCTTTAATATGATTGCTTATTGCGTTTGGAAGGCAAGTATTTACATCACTATCGCCAAGCAAAGAGGGGATAAGATATAATTTACCTTTTTTCAAGATTTTGAGTAATTATTTCGCATACCTTATTTAACATCTCGTACACATTTTGGAAGCCGTTATCTCCTCCATAATAAGGGTCAGGTACTGAATCAAAAGATTCTGATTTTATTTCGTTTAGAATCATACGGATTTTATTTCTCTCATTTTGATTTTCAGCAAGAGAAGTTAGGTGTGCAAAATTATTGGTATCCATTGCATAAATGATGTCAAACTCATCAAAATCTGCTCTACTAAATTGTCTTGCTCTTTGATTTCTTAAATCTATTCCATATTTATTTGCAATTTCAATAGAGCGAATATCTGGCTGACTTCCGATATGATAGGCAGCAGTTCCTGCTGAATCTACTATAACATCCAAATGCTCAGTTTTTGATTTTAGTATGCCTTCTGCAAGCGGAGAGCGACAGATGTTGCCCAAGCAAACCATCAGAATTTTGCTCATGATAAAAATATTAAGCTAAGGAGAGTTTCTTTTCAATATCAGAGATATAACCCTTGAATTGTTTATCGGTATCTGCTAAATTATTTACTGTTTTACAAGCGTGAAGTACAGTTGCATGGTCTTTATTTCCACAATGTTTCCCAATCATAGCCAAAGAGCTTTTTGTCATTTGCTTAGAAAAAAACATAGCTAATTGACGGCACTGAACAATTTCTCTTTTTCTGGTTTTTGATTTCATAATATCAATTGGAATATCAAAATAATCACAAACCACTTTTTGTATGTAGTCAATGGAAACTTCTCTAACTGTATTTTTCACAAATTTATCCAACATATTTTTTGCCAAATCAATTGTGATTTCTTTTTTGTTTAAAGAAGATTGAGCCAAAAGGGAAATTAAAGCGCCCTCTAATTCACGCACATTAGTAGTAATAGAATACGCAATATATTCTATTACTTCATAAGGAATCTCTATTCCATCATTATGTATTTTCTTTTTCAAAATAGCCAAGCGAGTTTCTAAATCGGGTGCTTGCAAATCAGCAGAAAGCCCCCATTTAAAACGAGAAAGTAATCTTTGTTCCATATCTACCATATCCACAGGAGCTTTATCGGAAGTAAGAATTAGTTGCTTGCCGTTTTGGTGTAAATGATTAAAAATGTGGAAGAACACATCTTGTGTTTTTTCTTTTCCACAGAAAAACTGAACATCATCAATTATCAATACATCAATAGATTGGTAAAAATGAACAAAATCATTTTTATTATTTCTCATTATTGCATCAACAAACTGAGTTTGAAACTTATCGGCTGAAACATAAAGAACCGTTTTTTCAGGGAATTGTTTTTTAATTTCAATGCCACTTGCATTGGCTAAATGTGTTTTCCCTAAACCACCTTTTCCGTAAATAAGCAGAGGGTTAAAGGAAGTTCCTCCTGGCTTTTGAGCTACTGCATAAGCAGCAGAACGAGCTAATCGGTTGCATTCGCCTTCTACAAAAGAATCAAGAGTGTAGCTTGGGTTTAGTTGAGGGTCAATATTTATTTTTTGTAAGCCAGGAATAATAAATGGATTTCTGATAGATGTTTCTTTCAGATTTATTGGCATTGTTACTGGGTTGTTTTGTAGTGGCTTAGTGTTGTTGCTCGGAATTTTTGTAACATAAGGCTTTGAGCCAGTGGAGTTGTCAATTATTATATGATACTCCAATTTACCCTCTTTTCCTAATTCTTTTCTTATTGTCTTTTTTAGAAGAGTGATGTAGTGTCTTTCAAGCCACTCATAAAAAAATTTGGAAGGCACTTGAATAGTTAGCACATTTCCTTTTATTGCAACAGGAACAATCGGCTTAAACCACATTTTAAAATTTTGATAACTTACATTGTCTTGTATTACCGATAAGCATTTTTCCCAGATTTCCTCACAAGACAGTTTTGTCATTTTTTTGCGGTTTTAGTTTTTGTTTTGAGTTTTTTAATTAAGTCGTAAAATTTACCTTTCGGCAAATTGTGAAGCAAATATTAAAACATTTTTTAAAATATGAAAGTTTTTGTTAACTTACTTTTGTTAATTTTTTTTAATCTTTATTAAGTGCTTAAAATCAGTATTGAATCCTCAAAAAACAGTAAAATAGTTATCTGTTTTTAATAAGTAATGATCCTCCAAAAGCATCTTTTAGTACTTTTTCTTTACTAAAGAAATAGTCGATTTTGCCGATTTTTATTCCTGCCCAACCCACTTGTGCAATAAGCACCTCTTTTTGCTGGCTATTTAGTTTTAAAATTGGTGCATTTAAAAAAGTATGAGTATGCCCACCAATAATTAAATCAATATTTTTTGTTTGTTCTGCCATGAGAAAATCAGAGATTTTCTCATCTTTATATTTAAAGCCCAAGTGCGATAAGCAAATTACCAAATCACAGCCTAATTCATTCTTTAAATGATTGGCATAATAGTTGCATTTTTCAATAGGGTTACTGTATATTGTATTACCATACAAGCTTTTAGGGACTAAGCCGTCAAGCTCAATTCCTATGCCAAATACTCCAATTTTTATCTCCCCTTTTTTAAACACTTTGTAGGGCTTAAATTGTCCGCTAAGCACGGTATCAGAAAAATCATAATTAGCACATAAAAATGGGAAGTTGGCGTGTGGTAATTGTCTGTGAATTCCGTCCAGTCCGTTATCAAAATCATGGTTGCCAATTGTAGCTGCATCATACTTCATCTCACTCATTAGCTTGAATTCCAACTCCCCACCATATATATTAAAATAAGGGGTTCCTTGAAAAATATCCCCAGCATCCAAAAGTAAAACATGCTCGTTTTTTTGTCTTATTTTTTTAATGAGTGTTGCTCTTTGTGCCATACCGCCAAGTCCTTTGTTTCTTCCGCTTGTAAATGGCTCAATGTGGCTGTGCATATCATTGGTATGCAAAATGGTGAGTTTTATTAAATCGTTAGTCGCAAATATTTCGTTGGGAAGCATGCTAAAGCCCAATGCACCCATGCTAACCTTTTTAATAAAATCTCTCCTACTATTCATTCTACTATTTGTTTTAATCTACCATCTAGTTTTGATGTGATAGTATCTTTAGAAAGACAATAATTGATTATAGCATCTCTAAGCTTTACCCCAACCATTGTTTGCTGTTTATCTTGAAAGAAACTCATTTTATCGCCACCATTTGCTAAATAATCAGAAGTTAAGACTCTTATTTTTCCTTTATTTAAATCCAAACTCTGACTTAAAATAATCCCATCTCCATTCATTATTATTTCAACCCCTGAAAATGGTTCGCCACCCCTGCTTGTAATGTATTGTAAAAGCTGTAAGAAATCCACTTTTTCTAACTCCATAATTACAAGTTCATTTTCAAAGGGCATAAGTTTAAAAATATCTCCTCTTGTAATTTCTCCTTTTAAAAGAGGGAAACGCAATCCTCCATTATTCATTACACAAATATCTGCAAAGTCAGAATATTGTTCTAAACACAAATCTGTAACAAAATTACCGAGTAAACTTTCAGGTTTTCCTTTTGTCATTTCTATTTCAGAAATACACAAGACCTCATTCATTACAGAATCAATGCCAATTTTATAAGGGGTAATAATAGCGACTATAGTGCTATCACTTTCTGCTTTTACATCATAAACAATCTCAGAATGAGATTGTAAATTGTATTGTACCGAACATGCAGTAAGAAACAAAGTTATTATTGATAGTATGTAGAATTTTAACTTCATTGGCTGGCAATATTAAGAAATAAAATTATTGTGCGTATTATTGCAGCATGTATTCTTTTAAAACAAAAATTAGAGTAAGATATGGTGAAACTGACCAAATGGGATTTGTTTATTATGGTGTGTATGCTCAGTATTATGAAGTGGGGAGGGTTGAATTATTACGATCACTAGGAATAAGCTACAAAGAATTAGAGGAAAAAGGCATTTCACTTCCTGTTGTAAATTTTGAAATTAACTATAAAAAAGCAGCATTTTATGATGATGAGCTAACAATAAAAACTACCATAAAAGAACTGCCTTTTGCTAGAATAAATTTTTATTATGAAACTTTTAATACTGAAAATCAATTGCTGAACACTGGAAAAGTAGTTTTAGTTTTTATAGATAAAAAAAGCAAAAAACCATGCTTTACCCCAGAAATAATAATGAATAAACTTAAAGAAAAATTATCATGAGAAAATATTGGGCAGAATTTTTAGGAACTTACATTTTGGTTTTTGTAGGTTGTGGAGCGATAATTATTAACGATATATCTGGTGGTGCAGTTTCTCATTTAGGAATTGGTTTGTGTTTTGGATTGGTGATAATGACTATGATTTATGCAATTGGAGATATTTCTGGTGCACATATTAATCCTGCAGTAAGCATTGCTTTTGCAGTAGCAAAAAGATTAGAAGCTAAAGAGGTTTTACCATATATCAGTTTCCAAATTGCAGGTGCTATTTTGGCTTCTGCTACTTTGTTTTATATGTTTCCTGAGGCGATAACAATGGGGGAAACCATGCCGCTTAAAAATAATTGGGTTCAATCTTTTATTTTGGAACTAATACTTACTTTTATCTTGATGTTTGTGATTTTGAATGTATCGACAGGGGCAAAAGAAAAAGGCATAACAGCTGCTCTTGCTATTGGTGGAGTAGTTGCATTTGAGGCAACTTTTGCAGGACCTATTTCAGGGGCATCTATGAACCCTGCTAGAAGTATTGCACCTGCTTTGTTTGGCGATATGTCATTTTTATGGATATATCTTGTTTCTACAACTTTAGGTGCTACTCTTGCTGTTTTTTCTTGTAAACTTATTCAAGAGAAAGATTGTTGTAAGGATTGTTAATTTTTAACTCTTTTAAAAGATTTAATAAGAGAAAAGATGATAATCACTTCAATTATTAGAAGTAAATAATGGATATTGAACACTTGAAGTTCATTATTTGCTATATTTAATCCTGAAATGTTATACCCCAAAACCTGAAATTGAAAATCAGATTCAATTATTTTATAGAATAAAAAGGAAACCAAAAGTCCTACTAGATAACCTGCATTTTTTGACATATCTACCCAAGTGAGTATTTTGTCTTTCTTTAATGATAGTGTTTCAGCTCTAAGCAGATAAGAGCCAAAAACAAACGAAAGTTGATAGCCACAATAAATAAGTAAAGATGTTGTAGTGGAAAAGGAGAATATGAGGAAGTAAATTATCAGAAAAAGAAGAACTAATTCTACAAACAATGAAATTCTGAAGAAATAATAATTATTAAGTATTTTAGAATACATTAAGGAAAGCATCATCATTAGTCCTGCTAAAGCAATTCCGCCTAAAGAATAAGTTGAAGGCTCAATGTTATTTGAATAGATAACAAAAAGTATACCAACTGAAACGCCTGTAAATAAAGAGTTGAGGAATTTATAAATAATAAAATTCCTATGATTAATCTGTAAGTCAGATTGCATTATCTGCTAGTAGTAAGTAAACCTTCTAACTTTAGCAATTAGCTTAGCCAAACGGATTACTTGCTTAGTGTAGCCAAATTCATTATCATACCAAATATAAAGTACAACATCATTTCCTTCTTCAGTGCAGATAGTTGCATTGCTATCATAAACTGAACAACAAGAATCACCAATAATATCAGTAGAAACTAAATCAGGATCTATTTGGTAATGGATTTGATTTACAAGGTTTCCTTTTAAAGCAGCATCTCTCATTGTAGCATTCATTTCTTCTAATGAAGTGGCTTTTTCCAAAGTTAATTTTAAGATAGCTAAAGAAACATTTGGAGTAGGAACACGCACTGCATTTGCAGAAAGCTTACCTGCTAAAGAAGGAATTACTTTGGTTACCGCTTTTCCTGCTCCTGTTGATGTAATTACCATATTAATAGCTGCCGAGCGACCTCTCCTTGGTTTTTTGTGCATATTGTCCAATAAATTTTGGTCGTTAGTGTAGGAGTGTACTGTTTCTAAGTGTCCTTTTACAATTTTATATTTGTTTTCTACAATGTGTAGGATAGGAGCAATACAATTTGTTGTACATGATGCAGCTGAGAAAATGTCAGTATTATCAATATCTAATTCTTTAGAGTTAATTCCATACACAATATTAGGAACTCCTTTACCAGGAGCTGTAAGTAAAACTTTGCTAACTCCTTTGGCTTGTAAGTGGCGTGATAATGCTTCTTTATCGGTAAATGCACCGGTATTATCAATTAACAAAGCTTCATTTATTCCGTGTTTCGTATAATCAATATCCTCAGGGTTTCCTCCATCAATAAACTTGATAACTTGCCCATTTACAATAATTGCTTGTTTGTCTAAATCAACATCAACAACACCTTTAAATGCACCATGAACAGAGTCCGTTCTTAAAAGGTCAGCTCTTTTGATAATTTGCTCATTTGTAAGTCTTCTTACAACAATTGCTTTTAACCTTAATTGCTGTCCTTTTCCAGCCTGTTTTATAAGCTCTCTTGCTGCTAATCTTCCAATTCTACCAAAACCATAAAGAATTACATCTTTGGCAGAGTTTACAGTTTGTGATGCTCCAATAATATGACTTAATTTATTTGATAAAAATGCATTTGCATCAGTAGCTTTTTCTTCAAGATATTCAGCAGTTAAAAGCCCGATATCTATTTTTGATGGAGCTAAGTCCATTTTTAACATTTCTGAAGCTAATAATGTAGCAGTTTCAACATTATTCTCTCTACCAACTACATTGTTTGCATAAGAAATAAAATTCATTAATTCTGATACTCCAATCTCTAGTAATTGGTTTCTGAAAAGAATTAATTCTATTCCTTTATCGTACATTAATGTTCCTACAGAATTCAATAAATTCACTCCTGATTTTTCTTTGTTTATCCAATCATTTAATTGGCTTTCATAAGATGCTGACATTCGTTTATTTTTTGATTATAAATTTCCTGCAAAAATAGGTTTTCTAAATAAATAAGACGCTAAAATAAAGGATAGATATTAGTATTTAACTTTTAGAAGTCCCCTTAAGCTATAAGTATCTATTAGTAGTATAACTTTTTCCTTAAAAATAAGGGAGCTAATGTATTTGGTAGAGGGATAATTTTTTGTTGCTATACTGAACAATTGAAGACTTCTTGATCTTTTTTTGGAGAGTGCTCAAAATGACTAACTTAATTTTGCAAGTTCAAATGAAAAAGAATAGTTGTTTTTTATGTTGATAACATTTAAAAGAAATTAGTGTATTCCATTTCTTTTTTTCTTATAATGGAGCATATAAAAATTATACAATTGAATACTAAAAACTTTGCTGTATATCGTTCATCTGCCGGTTCAGGAAAAACATATACACTTTCTTTAAATTATATTGCCTTGGCTCTTTTAGGAGCAAAAAACAAGAATATTGATTATTATAAAAAGATTTTAGCCATCACCTTTACCAATAAGGCAGCAGCCGAAATGAAGGAAAGAGTATTGGAATATCTGGAAGAATTATCATTAGATGCAGATAAAAAGAAAGTAGAATGGCTTAAGGAAAACATAAATATTACCGAAAAAGAAATAATAGAAAACTCAAAAAAAGTACGAGAGAGCATTTTACATAATTATACCGATTTCAGAATCTCAACTATTGATAAATTTACATATAATATTGTTAGAACTTTTTCTTCTGATTTAGATTTAGCACAGAATTTTGAATTAGAAATGGATAATTACAAAATTATTCAGCCAGTTGTTTCATCACTTTTATCTAAAATGTCAGCTGAGGGTGGTGCTTTATCAAAAGCACTTGTGAATTTTGCTTTACAAAAAGCAGAGGATGGAAAAAGTGCCAACATTGAGAATGATTTACAGGAGTTTACCGAAAATTTATTTAAAGAGGAAGCAATCCCATATATTTCAACAAACATCTCTGTTGAAGAATGTATGAAGGTGCGAAATGATTTAAAGATTAAGCAAAGAGTAATAACTAACAACATTAAATCTCTTTCTGTAAAAGCAGTGCAGTTTTTTAATTCCTATGGATTTACAAAAGAGCATTTTCAAAGAGGTATATTTTTCAACCATTTTACAAAAAATATTAATGATGAAAAAAGCTGGACTCCAACCCAAACTCTTCAAGGATATATTTTAAATGATGAGTGGTACGGAAAGTCAAAATCAGATGATATAAAAGATTTAGTGGATTTGCATAAAACAAATCTAAAATCATTTTTTACCGATTTAATGAAGTATCTAAAGGATTATAATACTATAAATTCTATTCTTACAAATATCTACTCAATAGCTGTGCTTAATGAACTAACAGCTGAGGTAAATTTGTATAAAAAACAACAGAATATTGAGCAGATTTCTGTTTTTAACAAAAAAATTCATAATGTAATAGTTAAACAAGATGCAGCATTTATATATGAAAGAATAGGAGAGAGGTATAATCATTTTTTAATTGATGAATTCCAAGATACATCTACATTGCAATGGCAGAATATTTTACCATTAATTACTGCTACTTTAGATGATAACAAATGCTTAATAGTTGGAGATGGAAAGCAATCAATTTACAGGTGGAGAGGTGGAGAGGTGGAGCAGTTTGTAAAAATCCCAAAGATATTTAAAGGAGAAAATTTATGCTTTTCACAGCAATGGGAAAGAAAATTAGAAGCCCATTATATTGAGCCAGAAGATAAAAATGAAAACTATAGAAGTAAGAAAAACATCATAGATTTTAATAATAATTTCTATGAAAAGTTAAGAGATGTATTAGCGGTTGACTTGAAAAGAATATATGAAAATTGTAAGCAAAACTATAGTAAGGCAGAGGCAGGTGGATATATACATTTGGAATTGATAAATGATGAAAATCAGGGGGTTAAATTAAACATTATCAAAAAAATGATTGACGAAATTAATAAGCTAAAAAAGGATAGCGATTTTCGAAATAAGGATATAGCAATTTTGTGTAATAGTAGAAAGATGGTGTCTTTTGTAAGCCAGCAATTGTCAAAGGAAGATGGAATTCAGGTAGTGTCTAATGATGGGCTTTTACTATATTCTTCTGATAATGTAACCCTTATTGTTGCAGTACTTAAGTTTATGCTTGAAAGAAACGATAATCTTTCTAAAGCTTTAATTATAAATTTTTTGCAAAACAGAAACTCCATCAAAAAAAGTGCTCATAAGCTAAATCTGTTACTGCAAACTAACGATTCATTTTTTTTACTATTAAAAGAATTTGGCATCAATTTAGATATAGATAAATTACTAAGAATGCCTTTGTATGAAGCAGTAGAAAGAATAATTATTTCACTAAAAATAAAAGAGGATTTGTTTACACAATTCTTTTTAGATGTAGTGCTTAGGTTTTCGGAGAAAAATGGGAGTAGTTTAACTGAATTCTTACAGTGGTGGGAGGATAATAAAACAAATGAATCTATAGTTGTACCAGAAGATGCTGATGCCGTGCAAGTAATGACGATTCATAAGGCAAAAGGGCTTGCCTTTAATGTAGTAATGATTCCATTTAATTGGGAAGCAGGAACAAAGGGAAATAATATTTGGGTAGATACCTCAAAATTTACTTCTAACAAATTAAAATCGGCACTAATTAGAGGGGGAAAGAAATTGGAACACTCGCATTTTGCAAATGAAAACAGAAAAGAAAACGAATTAACTTTAATGGATAGTTTGAACAAACTATATGTTGCAACAACAAGGGCAAAACAAAGATTGTATATTTATGCCAAAGAATACCCAAAAAATATTGGAGATAACTTCACTAAATCAGGCAGGTTAAATTCTTTCCTTTATCTTTTTAATGTAGTGGATAAAAAAGTAATAGGAGACCCTTTGGAAAAATACAAGGGTGAAAAGAAAAAAATAATGGATTTATTTAACACTTATAAATTAGAAAAAACGAATTGGGAGGAGGTAGTTTCCTTAAAAAAATCTTCTGAAAAATATTGGGATACTATATCACAGGATTCTAATAAAGATTGGGGAAAATTATTGCATTTAGCACTTTCTAGAATAAATAATTCTACAGAAATTGAGAGTGTAGTTAAATCCTTATGCCAGGAAGGGCTTTGCAATTTGGAACAAAAACTAAATACAAAGCTCATTAGCTTGTTTCAAAACAAAGAGTTTTTACAATTTTTTAATGAAAAATGGGAAGTAAAAAATGAAAGAGAAATACTTCTAAAAGATGGTAGTACTTATATTCCGGATAGACTATTATTTTCTAAAACTAATACAATAGTAATAGACTATAAAACAGGAACGCCAGAAGATAAACATAAAAAGCAGATAATTAATTATGCTGCAATTTTGCAGGAAATGGGATATAAAAATATAGAAAAATATTTGGTTTACACCAGTTTAGGAAAATTAGTTCACAAAATATGAAAGCATTTTTAGAAGATATAGCTACAAGATTAGTAGAAAAATATCCAGAAAATATGGATAAAATGGCAGTGGTTTTACCTAGTAAAAGGGCTGTTGTTTTTCTCAAACATTATTTATCGAAAAAAATAAAAAAACCAATTTTTCTTCCTCAGTTTTTTTCAGTAGAGGAGTTTGTAGAATCTGTTTCAGGATTAAAAGTTGTTGATAATATTTCTCTACAATTTTATTTATACCAAAGTTCCTTTAAAAACTTACCCAAGAAATCAGAATCCTTTGATGAGTTTTTGAATTGGAGTAATATATTGTTGCATGATTTTAATGAGGTAGATAGAAATATGGTAGATGCAAAAGCTATTTTTTCAAATTTGAAAGAAGTAAAGGAATTAGAAAATTGGAGCGTAAAGGATTGGAGTTTGTCCTCTGAAAAACTAACAGAATCTCAGCAAAACTTTGTTGATTTTTATGCGAATTTTTACCTGTGGTATAGGCAGTTTAATAATATGTTGTTAGCTAAAGGGTTAGCATATCAGGGCATGGCTTATCGCAAAGCTGTTGAGGATATCTCTAAGGTAAATCTAAAATGGGAAAAGGTGTGGTTTGTAGGACTTAATGCACTTACAAAATCGGAACAGCAAATAATAGAATACTTAAAACAAAAGGATATTGCAAGAGTATTTTGGGATGCAGATAATTATTATTTAAAAAATAAAAATCAAGAGGCAGGAAGTTTTTTAAGGAAGCAAAAAGACAAATGGAAAGAAATTAATTTTGAAGTAATAGGAGATTATTTCACAAAACCAAAAAGGAATTTTAATATAGTTGCTTGCCCAAAAAATATAGCTCAGGCAAAAGTAGGAGCTGAGGTAATTAAGCATCTTTCAGATGAAGATTTGAAACAGAGTAATACCGCAATTGTATTGGCTGATGAATCTTTACTTTATCCTGTGCTAAATAATTTACCTACTAATGTAAGAGAATTAAATGTAACCATGGGGAGTCCCTTAAAAAACACTCCTTTTTATTCCTTAATTGAGAGTTTGTTTGCCATGCAACTTAGGGCTTTTGAGTATAAAAAATCTGCTTTTTATTTTAAAGATGTATTATTATTTATTTCACATCCTTTACTTAAAAAGATTATAAATCCTGATTATATTTCAGAATTAAGACTTAAAATAACATCTAAAAATAAAGTGTTTATAGAGCCAAAATTGATTGAAAAACATTTTAAAGAAGATTATAAAATCCTAATTTCTATTCTTTCAGTATGGAATGATGTAACCCCTGCAATTTCTGCAGTTCAGGAATTAACAAGTATTTTTCGAGAAACTTTAGTTGGGAAAAAAGGCACTATTGATTCTGAAGTTTTATTTGCATTTAATAAATCGTTTAACCTTTTAAAATCTTTAATTACTGAGAATAATTTTAGCATTGAAATAAAAACACTGAATTCAATTTTGAATCAACTTATTGCTAAAGAAGTAATTCCTTTTCAGGGAGAACCGCTAAAGGGTATTCAATTAATGGGTATTTTGGAAAGTAGAACTTTAGATTTTAAAAATGTAATACTTATGAGCGTGAATGAAGGATGTTTACCCAAAGGAAAATCGGTAAATTCTTTTATTCCTTTTGATGTGAAAGTCTATTTTGAGATGCCTACTTATAGAGAGAATGATGCTGTTTATGCATATCATTTTTACAGATTGTTACAAAGAGCCGAGAATATTACAATTTTGTATAATACCCAAACTGATGATTTTGGAAGTGGTGAAAAAAGTAGATTTATTACACAACTTTTAGCAGAGTTTCCCTATTATAATAATGGTGAAATCAATCATCTTGTTTTTAGTGGAGATAAATTAAAATTTGTTGATAAAACAATTATTTCTGTAGAAAATAAAGGGCTTGAAAAGCAAATTGAAAGTTGGGCTACTTATGTATCTCCATCAGCACTTAATATGTATAATAATTGTTCGCTTTCTTTTTATTATAAGTATTTAGCAAAAATAAAAAAAGTAGAAGAAGTGGAAGAATTTACTGAAGCAAGTACGGTTGGTTCTGCAATTCATGATGCATTTCAAGAAACCTACCCTTTAGGAAATATAACTCCTAAGCAAATTGATGATTTAAAATCTGAGATGATAAAATCAGTAGAAACAAAATTTATTGAAAAATCAGATGGAGAAAGTTATAAAGAAGGAAAAAACTACCTTTCATTAGAAATCGCAAAAAAGATAACTGAAGATTTTCTTGACTTTGAAAAAAAATACTTAAGCAACTCATTAAAAAGTAATATTTCTTTAAATATTTTAGAATCGGAAAAGGAACATGAATTTAAGTTAAAGGTTAATAACCTTGAATTTAATATAAAAGGCAAAGTTGATAGAGTAGATACTTTAGGAGATACTTTAAGAATTATTGATTATAAAACAGGACAAATTTCTAAAACAGATGTTGCTTTTTATCAGTGGGATGATATTTGTGATAAACCATCAAAAGCAAAAGCGTTTCAACTTTTAGTATATGCTTATTTGTACTTAAAAAAGAATCCTCAATATTTGGATAAAAAAGTACTTGCTGGAGATTTTTCATTTAAAAACCTTAAAGATGGTTTGCTTACAGTATCAAAATATGATGGTAAAAAAAGAAATACCTTATTTATTAATAAAGAGGTAATGGGTGAAATTGAGAATCAGTTAGTAAATGTGATTAATAAAATATTAACTAATAATTTTATTCAAGCAGAAGATGAAAAAGCATGTGATTGGTGTGATTATAAAGCAATTTGTAATCGGTAATTTTGTATATTTGCAGCAAAAAAACAAGTAAAAATGAAAAAATTATCCCTATTATTAATATTAGTTATTAATGTGCTATTTGCAAGTTCACAAGGTAGAAATTGTGGTACAATGCAACATCTAAATCAGTTGATACAAAATGATCCTCAAGTACAGGTTCGTATGCAACAAGAGGAAAGTGCAATTCAGAATTGGATAAATAATAGTCCTGAAAGTATGTTGCTTAATGTGATTACAATTCCTGTAGTTGTACATATTGTATATAAAACATCTGCACAGAATCTTTCTAATAATGATGTGTATTCACAAATACAAGTGCTAAATGAAGATTTTAGAAAAACAAATCCTGATGCTTCCTCAGTTCCTTCTGCTTTCTCTGGAGTTGCTGCCGATTCTCAAATTGAATTTTGCTTGGCCGTAAGAGATCCTAATGGTAATACCACTACAGGTATTACAAGAACATATACAAATAACAGTTCATTTTCAACCAATGATGATGTGAAACACTCTAGTAGTGGAGGGCATGATGCTTGGAATACTTCCGATTATATGAATATTTGGGTATGTAATATTAGTGGAGGTATTTTGGGATATGCTCAATTTCCAAATTCTGGGGCATCAAATGAGGATGGTATTGTTGTGGATTATGCTTATTTTGGTGATATCTCAGCTACATACCCTTATCATAAGGGAAGAACGGCAACTCATGAGGTTGGACATTATCTGAACTTACGCCATATTTGGGGAGATGCTAATTGCGGCACAGATTACTGTAATGACACTCCCACTCAAGCATCTTCAAATTATGGTTGTCCTAATTTCCCTTCTACCTCTAATTGTAGTGGAAATGGTAGCAATGGAGATATGTTTATGAACTATATGGACTATACTGATGACGCTTGTATGTATATGTTTTCAAATGATCAAAAAACAAGAATGCGTGCAACATTAAATGGAAGCAGATCATCATTACAATCTTCCATTGGATGTGTAGCTGTAAATGTGCCAATTGTTTTATCTGCTGTTGTTACTGATGTAAGTTGTAATTCTACTGTAAGTGGTAGTAATTCTGATGGTGCTATTAATATAAGTATTAGTGGAGGTTTAGCTCCATTTTCTTACTCTTGGAGTAATGGAGCAACTTCTCAAGATATAAGTAATCTCTCACCTGGAAGTTATACGGTAAATGTAACTGATGCTCAAGGTCAAGTAGAAACGGCAACTTATACAATCATAGAGCCAACTGCAATAGTTGTTTCTTATAATGCAGTAGGTACTTCAGCTCCTGGAAATTCTGATGGTGCAATTTATACTACAATATCAGGAGGTACTCCTCCTTATACTTATTATTGGGTGTCGCCTTATTCTACTAATCAGGATTTAATAAATATTCCAGCAGGTACTTATACTTTTTATGCTATTGATGATAATGGTTGTTTTGTTTCAACTAATATTATAGTGCAAGAGGGAGTACTTACACCTATTACTGCTTCAGTAATTATTACAGATTTACAATGCAATGGTGATGGAAATGGAGAAATTAATTTAACTGTAAATGGGGGTGTGCCTCCTTTTAATATTTCTTGGAGTAATGGAGCAACAACTCAGGATATAATAAATTTGAGTGGAGGCAATTATACGGTTACAATTACTGATGCACAAAATCAAACTTTTACTGCAACATACACAGTAGCTGAGCCAAGTCCTTTAGTACTAACTTATTCAATTACTAATGAGAGTAGTACAGGAGCAAATGATGGTGCTATTGATATGACAGTGAGCGGTGGCACTGCTCCTTATGTGTATTTTTGGAATACTACACCATCACAAAGTACGGAAGATATAAGTGGACTAAGTGCGGGCGACTATATTGTGTTTGTTGGTTATAATAATTGGGCTTGCTTTGTTTCGGATACAATAAATATTGGAGTAGCTGTAAATGGTTGTACTAACCCAACAGCTATAAATTATAATCCTAACGCAACTGTAGATGATGGCAGTTGTATATTTTCATCAATAGTAATTTCTA
>JACKQG010002034.1_pt1 | contig 26973 bp, 19 predicted proteins | sample 8237621 | NCBI WGS metagenome assembly JACKQG01 (sample SAMN15677084, study PRJNA649215) | marine metagenome | biome: marine; feature: Black Sea; material: saline water; isolation source: suspended particulate matter (SPM) from the Black Sea western gyre | collected 2013-06-09/2013-06-10 | depth... | reverse complement strand
GAACGAAACAATAAAAAACCAAGACCCAAACCAAAATAACCACCAAAACAACGACCGCAAAGGGCAAATGGTCTGTTCAAAATCCACATAGACCTTGTTGGATATTGATGACAAATTGGAGATAGTAAAGAATATATTCCTTCACCGTTTGGATGACCAAAAGCGGTTTGAATTACTGGTGCACTAATAGCAAGCACGGGTATTCCTAAAAAAAATGAACCAAGTAAAATTCTTGACCACAAATCAATTTTTTGTAAATATTCCATGTATTCTCGATTCACTCAGCCTACGAATAAAATAACCAGCGAGAATATTTCACTATAAGCCATTTCTATTTACCAAATTTATTTTCATAAAATCACCCAAACCCTCAACCACACTACACGATTTTCTCAACGGGCTGATTGCTGGTTAGGCGTGTGTAATGTTTAAAATGAAAATATTACTGATACCTTAAAATTTGGTCCATTTCCTTCAATTTTGGATTCTTCTTTACCAACACCAAGTTCATTTGGGGAATAAGTATTGCCTCCTATTTTGAATTCATCATACTCAGCTTCTAACAGTAGGTAGTTTACACCTGCAAACAACTGAATACCGCCAACATTAAATAAGATACCACCTTCAACTGCGAAACCGGTTCCAGAACCATTTGCGGTATAGTCATAGTCATCATAATTGATATCATCATATTCCATCTCAAAATTCGAAATAAGAAATTCACCTCCAAGTCTCAAATCTATTGGATTATTTTGAAGTTTGACAATTTTACGATAACCAATTATTATGAAATTAGCGTTTGAGCCGATTGTAATAGGGTCGCCGTAGCCATCAACATCATCATATTCATTCAACCACATTTTGTAACCACCGTATACTTGAAAGCCATTTTGCAAGTTCACTCCAACATTAGCACCAAATCTAGGCGAATTATCGCCTTCAAAATCACTATCAGAAGGTTTATATATACCAATTTCAGGCTCAATAAAAGCAGATTGAGCACTTACGATATTACTAAACAAAATTCCGATTGTAACTGCGAATGCAACCGTTGTCATTTTTTTCATTTTACTATCTCCTTTTGTTGTTTGGGGTTAACAAGTGTTGCACTAAAAATAAAACCTGACTATAAATTTAGGAATTAATGTTGTTAGTTTGGTTGTTCTTATATATTCGTCTTCCTTTTCTTCACTGCTTATCATTGAATACATGCCTTCACCACCAAAACTAAAATTATTTGATATAAAGTATTCAACACCAACCGCTGGAGCAAGCATAAACGAATCATCATCGTCGTCGTCGTAACCTGTCACTTCGTATGTTGACCAAGATTTCCCAACACGAATGCCGGCATAAAATCTTACCTTTTCTTTTTCAAACAGTTTAAATACTCCAACAACCAAAGCCCATACTGTGCTTGTAGATTTATAGTTTTCATAGCTGGAATCATCGTAGTCTGTCTTAGATGAAGAACTGTAATAAGAAAATGAGGGCTCAATTAGCAGACCATTTGCTGTTTCAATAGGGAAATATACACCCATAGCGCCACCCTCTTCCACTAGAAATGCAGATGGAAATGTGTGAAATTCAAATCCCAAACCGTTTCGACCTTGTTGTTGAGCGAACGAGATACTCGCAAACAAACCTAAAACCATAAACATTGTAACTACTTTTTTCATCGTAGTAACTCCTTTTCATTTTGTCCTTTGATTATTAAAGCTAGACGATTAAAGGACGCTTAAACACCGCCTAACGGATAAAATAACCAGCGAGAATATTTCACTATATAGCCATTTCCATTTACCAAATTTATTTTCATAAAACCACCTAAACCCGCAACTACGCTGCACGCTTTTCACGTCAGGTTGATTGCGGGTTAGGTGTGTGTTTAGGTTCTATTAAAAGAAGGTTGCTATTCCAACACCAATAGTCATCGTTGTTGATTTGTTATCACCAAGTCCCATCAAATAATCAAGACCAATGTCAAGAAACACATTATCATTTAGACCGTATAAATAACCACCTTCAATCAACAATGAGGTCATTGCATCTTCGTCTTCCCAAGAAAGTGAATTATAAGAACCACCACCATACAAGTTATTCATATAGTATTTGGCTCCTATTCCGAAACCAGTAATTGATTCCGATTCACCATCAAGAGAATAGGTCATCATATTTAAAGACACATTTGCTGACAGGTTATCCATCACAAAATAGCCAACAGATGGTGCTATCATTAATAACGAACCTGCATCTTCACCATCATAAGAGTTTTTACTCCAACTTACTGTGCCAGACGCTGTTTTTGAACCTGTATTGAATTGTGCATAGGATACACTTGCAAGCAAACTCAATACTATCATCATCGTTACTACTTTTTTCATTTTACTATCTCCTAATTTTGTCCTTTGATTATTGAAGATAGACGATTAAAGGACATTTAAACACCGCCTAACCATGATTATCCCGCTTGGGCGAAATTGTATATCCCGCCCAAACAGCCGTATAACCAAATTTGAAATATTTCTCACAAACTATCCCCGGGACATTTGCTGCCCAATGATGTATGTAAATCTATATGTTTTAGAAAATTCAGTTTAGAATCTAAAAGAGTTACAGGGAAAACAGACGAAAATTGCTTGGCGTTTAATTTTCCCATATTCTATGGATAAGTTTGGTCTATAATATTCATAACAACGCCACAAAATTAGTGTGTTCAAACGATAAGTTGCAAGAAAATAATCAAAATAAGAGGGGGCGCACTTTAGGTTGCCTGTTTCAGGTTGAAACCCAAACCATAATATTATAAGGAACCACTCAGCGGTGCTATATCATAGAATAATCGTAAAATTATCAACTAATCTTGTTTTGTTGAAAAAAACCGCAACACTTACCAAAATTTCACCGGATAGATTTCCATCAATTTCAACAAGGGTTTTACTGTTTGCAACTGAAATATAATCAATTTTTGCCAACGGTTCAGAAGTAATGGTTTTTTTAATAAAACCAACAACTTGTTTTGATGATGTTTCACCAGCTTGTAATTGTTTTTTTACCATTTCTAGCGAATGAAAAATTATACTTGCACGCTTTCGTGTATCATCAGATAAATATTCATTTCTTGAACTCATCGCCAAGCCATTTTCTTCACGGATAATTGGACAAGGAACAATTTCAACAGGGAAATTCAAATCCAATACCATTTTCTGGATTACGCGCAATTGCTGGGCATCCTTTTCTCCAAAAAAAGCATGGGTTGGCTGAACGATATTAAACAATTTTGCCACAACGGTAGTTACGCCTTTAAAATGAGCAGGCCGACTAATGCCCTCAAGCTTGGAAGATAATTGTTGCTCAAAAATGACAGTGCTAAAATCATTCGGATATATCATAACATCCGTGGGGACAAAAACAGCAGACACATTATAATATTTCATTAATTTTATGTCGGCATCCACATCTCGTGGATAGCTAGAAAGATCTTCGCTTGGATTAAACTGAGTCGGATTTACATAAATACTGACAACGGTAGTATCACATTTTTTGTTAGAATACTCAACTAATGACAGGTGCCCCTTATGCAAAGCACCCATTGTTGGAACAAAACCAATTGTACCACTGATATTTTCTCTCCATAATTGAAAATCCGCAATAGAAGTGAATATTTGCACGATTGAAATTTACTGACTAATATGTCAGTTTTTCTAAAACACCTTTAGGCAAGTGAACGCTTTGTTTGTCTGTAGGAAACACGCGTGCCTCAATGTCTTTACGATAGGAACAAATATTCTCTACAATAGAGCTCCCAAAATTTGCATATCTTTTTGTGTGTTTCGGGATAAAATTCTCAAACAAACCAAGAATGTCATGAAAAACTTGTATTTGTCCGTCGCAAAACGGACCTGCCCCAATGCCGATTGTTGGAATGTCTAAAACTTCTGTAATTATTTTTGACAATTCTAATGGTATTCCTTCCAAAACAACAGAAAACGCACCGGCAGATTCTAAAGCTTTTGCATCATCAATTATTTGTTGTGCTGTAGCAACACTTTTGCCCTGTATTTTATATCCTGAAAATTGATGAAGCGATTGTGGGGTCAATCCAAGATGGCCCATTACAGGAACACCCATGCTAACAATTGCTTCAATTTGCGGAACTACACGAACACCACCTTCCAGCTTTACGCCACCAGCACCACCTTCCTTTATAAATCTACCAGCATTCCGCATAGAATCTTCAACAGACGACTGGTACGACATAAATGGCATATCGGCGATAATAAGAGGTTTTTTTGCTCCTCGAGTAACAGCCCTTACAAAAACCATCATTTCATCAACTGTAATTGGAATTGTGTTTTCATAACCCAACATTACCATTGAAGCACTATCGCCAACAAGAATAAGAGGGATTTCGGCTTTTTCTACTAACTTTGCAGAAGTGTAATCGTAAGCAGTTAGTGTAGCAAAAGGAGTTTCGCTACCCTTTAAATCCTGTATATTTTGAATACTAATCGATTGCATAAATTATGTGGTTTACCTTGCTAGTTGACATTTTGTTTAATTTTATTAAACTTGTCAACATGTACTATTTTTGGTTTAAAGCCAGCTATTTCTTGGTCTTCTAATGAGCAGTAACATACAATTATGACCAAATCACCCTTATTAACAAGATGTGCAGCTGCCCCATTAATGCAAATTTCACCAGAATCTCGTTTGCCTTTAATAACATAGGTCTCTAAACGATTTCCGTTGGTTATATCCAAGACATGAACCTTTTCATATTCAAGAAGTCCAGCCTGTTCCATTAATTTTTCATCTATTGTAATCGATCCAACATAGTTAAGGTCAGCTTCGGTTACTGTTGCCCGATGAATTTTACATCTCATAAACTCTCTATTCACGAGAAATCCCCATAAAACTTAGCAATAAATTTAAGATAGAATTGAATAATATAAAAACAAATGAAAATTTGATAAAATTCACATAAAAAAACTAAGGGTTTCAATTAATTACATTGCGTAAATTTACCCTTAATGTAGAAGAAATTTTCTTGGTTAAAGATGTGATTACTCCTATATTCAGAGGTGTTTTATCTGTACTAAAATAAATTATTCTATTGAATCAATAAAAAAGAAAAGCAATAAAAAATGAAAAAAACTTTATTATCGATTATAAAAAACATCGTATTATTATCTCTATCCGTGCTAATTTTTGGATGCTGGGGAGCAAAAGACACATATGAAGAAAGCTCTGATATGGAAACGAAAACCGAGCAATCTGCAACAACTTATTCAACAAAACCAATTGCCAAAAACCAAAATAAAAAAATTACCGTTACTCGTGAAGATTTTGTAATTGATGAATTAAACGACGAACTCAAAAAAGTGAGAGCAGAACTAAAATATATAACGGCAGAAGTACAAAATTTAAAAGCAAAAAGTGAAATTTGGACAAACCCGATTTCTGTCTATAATAAAGAAATTATTATGGACAACGGTAGCACAGTTTTTGGCCAAATAATATATCAAGACAAAAAAATTATCAAAGTAGAAACATTAATCGGGCATCTTATTCTAAACCGAACCAATGTGGTTAGGATAGTCGAAAACATACCAGACGAAACGATTATTAAAGAAGCAAAAGCACATGAAATTGACCAAGCAACAATAGAAGAAGCACTAAACAATAGTGAAATTATTTCTAGAAGAAAACTAACCGATCTTGGTGCAGAAGTTATATTATTGGGAACGATATCCGAAGTAAATGACAATTCTGAAAATACAATATTCTCAGGTGAACTTAAAAATGTAGGAGCCAAAAGAGCGGATTTTGTGAGAGTAAATTTTATTTTTAGAAAAAACTGGAGCGGTGAAACAAAAACATTAACAGCTTTTGTAAATGGCACAAACTACACATTTGATTCAGGCGTGAGTTCAGATGCCAGCATACTACCTGCATCAATTGCCCCTTTTGAGCTTGTAGTTGAAAAATCGTTCGGTTCTATTGTAGGATATACTTACACAATCGACTGGGAAGAATATGAATAAACCAACCACATCAATGTTAAATATTCTCCTTTTTATGTTCATATCGTTATCGTTTTGTGAAGACAATCATCTATGGGATTTAGGGTTAACTATAAAGAAGCCAAATGAGATACAGGGAGATTCACTGGTAATCATAAAAAAAACTGAATTATCACTCTCGGGTAATCACAGAAAGTCTAGAATATATACAAAAACAAAAAACGATTTTAACATCCAAAAGGACAAAGATATAAACCAAAATAGTTGCGACATTGAAACAATAGCAATTCAATCAATGCATAACAGAGAATATAATAAGTCATTAAAACTATTCCTTAAAATCGATTTAGAAAATTTGCCAGAACAGAGGAAGAATAATATATACTATTGGATATCCAACATTTATTATAAATTAGGAAATTCACATCAAGCCCTACTCTCTCTAGATAAAATTTCTAAAGCATCCCCGCTGCTAGATGCTACTTTATTGCTGAAAGGAATGATATATTCATCGCAAAACGAGAATACAAAAGCAATTGATTGTTATAAGTCAATTTTAAAAAATTACCCCAAAAGTGAATTCTGTAGCAGTGCAAAATTTGAATTAAGAAGATTAACAAAACGAAACCAATAGAATGAAAAACAAAAACACATTTTTTTCAAGCCTTATACTAATATTGATAGTTGCCAGCGTGTTTGGTGCATCACGGGTTACTTTTTCTAGACCAGGACCAATGATGAAAATACCTTTCACTACAACAAAGAGTTCACCATATTGGTTTACTATAGGTGTTGCATCTGATGTATATGATTTTTCACCACAGCTTCAAACTCCCTCAGCATATTTTGATATGTTCGTTACGCCAGACTATAATTTTGGATTAACATACGCAACAGTGTTAGATTCAGCAAACACCCCAAAAAGCGAGTTTGGAATTCATTTACAGCGCAGAGTTTATGATTATAAAGGTGTTAGTATATCATTTGGGCTTCAGGATATTCTTTTCAGCGAAGGCTCGGACATTGATCCCAAAAAGATATCTGCATACATGGTGTTTTCAAGCGAAAAAAGACTAGGCGACTACAAGCTAACTTCATTTATGGGTTTTGGCTCTGGCAAAATTGGAAATGACCCGCATTTAATTTCTGATGACGACAATTCTGTCGGAGGAGTATTCGTTGGTTTTTTGTTTAACACCCCATATCTAAAAAAGAATGGAGGAATGGATTTTGTAGGAGAATATATAGGTTCAGGAATCAATATGGGAGTTCATATTCCGATAACCCCAAATTACAGATTTGACATAGGAGTTACTCATTTTGAAAAGTTTGGTAGTTTTGGTTCACTTGAATCTGCTGATTCAACACTAACTACCGATGCACCGTCAATTAGCTTAGGATTTTCTATGGCTGTACCAAAACCAATAAAAGAAAAATTAGAATTTATCAATGGATCAGAACTCCCGATATCCAACATAGCAAACGATAATGTAAATGCAATCAATGAAACTATCTTGAGACTAAGAGATTCTGTGAAAGTTAATCAAAACACAATAGAAAATTTATCAGAACACAGAACGCTTCTAGAACAAAAAATATCAAACTTAATTGACTCAACTAGAGTGCTTCATCTTGAGAACATGGTAACGGAATCCAACCTTAACGCATCTTTGCGACACCTCGCTCGATCGCTTAGATTTTACTATGAAGGCCAATATCATCAAGCGTTACAAGAAGCAGAACAGTCTTTGCAAATAACACCATCGTTAGCATTGGCCTATGCTCGAAGAGGATCGATTTATTATAAATTAGGTGATACTCAAAAAGCAACGATAAATTGGAACCTTGCACTAAAATTAGACCCGGAATATGAAGAAGTAAGACTTATATTGCAAGCATTAAAAGAAAACAGACTTGAGTCAGCATCATTAATTAATAACAAAGAAGGATAAATTATGGATTTAGCTACAATAGCAGGAATGGTGTTAGGAATGGGACTAGTAGGAACGGGTATGTATCTAAACGCAGCTCAACAAGACTTGTCTATGCTTAAGTTTTTTGAAGTCACAAGCCTGTTAATAGTACTTGGAGGAACCCTAGCGGCAACCGCAATTGCCTTTCCGTTAAACGAAGTAAAGCGCGTAATGGGATTAATAGGAATTGTGTTTAAAAAATCAAGAAATGAAAATCTTGGCCCGCTTGTTGATGATATTGTAGAATTATCTAGTGTTGCCAGAAAAGGGATGCGCGAATTAGAAACGGAATCCGAAAAAATAAAAAATAAATTTTTGAAAGATGGGATTGATTTAATAGGCGGGGCAACCCTTGAAGATGTTAGAGAAATAATGGAAACAAGCGAACATTATCGTCACGAAAGGGAAAATAACGAATCTAATCTTATGAAAAGTATGGGTATTTATTCTCCTGCATTTGGTATGGTTGGAACCCTAATTGGTCTCATAATGATGCTTTACGGAATGGGGAAAGGAGATTCCAGCGATATGATGTCATCTTTAGGAGGCGCAATGGGTGTAGCCCTTATTACAACATTTTATGGAGCTCTTTTTTCAAACTTAGTTTTTCTCCCATTCTCTGATAAGCTCAGGATGAGAAATCAAGAGAACAGTTTGGTTTCAAGCATAATTGTGGAAGGAGTGTGTCTTATTCATCAGAAAAAGCACCCTCTATTAGTTAGAGAAAAACTAAATTCATTTTTACCTCCAAGAGAACGAAAAACAGAGGAAAGTTAACAGTTGTCAGTATCAAAACAAAAACCTCAAGAGATGGACGATTCACCCAGATGGCTTATGACATTTGCGGATATGATGACATTGCTCTTTGCTTTTTTTGTCCTTCTTTTTGCGATGTCAACTCTTGACCCTGTAAAAATGTCTGCAATGGCAGATGCGATGGATAAGGAATCTGGAAGAAACAAAGAAATGGAAGCTCAACCACTTGATTCGCAAAACCAGATACAACAAAAGTTAAAGAAAATGATTGAAGAAATGGGAATTCAAAGTGATGCAAAAGTGACACACGACGCAAGAGGAGTTGCTCTTGAGCTAAAAGGTGATATTACATTTACATCGGGAAGCGTTGAACTACACTGGAAAATGATTGAGATTTTAGACGAACTTATACCAAAATTAATGAGCAATGATAATGATCTAAGGCCAATAATAGTCGAGGGTCATTCAGATAACGAAATCCCAGCAGGAGATATTGCTAATAAATATCCTACAAATTGGGAATTGTCATCAGCAAGAGCAGCAATTGTAGTAAGATATCTTGTGCAGAAAAATGTATCGTCTGGCAGATTAATTGCTTCAGGATATGCTGACAGGTGGCCATCCCAAGCAAGCTGGCAAGATATACGAAAAGGCGTAGTTTCAGAAAACTATATCTCTGAAATGAACGCAACTATAGAACAAAAAGCAAAAAATAGAAGAATTAAGATAATATTTACAAGGTAAAATTAGTAAATTTCTTTAGGAGAAATAACATATGAGAACACTAAAACACACACTAATAACAATATTTTCACTTTTGATGATAACACTTATTTTCACGCAGGACGCAGATCTGTTAACAAAGAAAATAACTATTGAAAACTCATTAAGAGAAAAAGTATCTTTTGCAATCGGAAAAATAATTGACCAATCACATTTTGTTGTGATAGTAAATGTATCTCTTGGACAAAACATTACAAACGGTTCACAACAAAGAGAAGCATCACAATTTAATGTAGCAAAAGATGCTGTTATTCAAAACGATGAAGATGAACAGGTTAACGGTTATAACGCAATACCAGGACTACCCGCGCTACCATCTCAAAACGACAATCAATCAACAGCACAAAACAACGACATATCGTTGGGTGACCCAAACAAAAAACAAACACCATCAATCTATAGCAATGTAGCCACATCATTACACCGAATTGATGTTACTGTTTATTTAGAAGAAGCTTTAGCTACTGCCGGCACAATTAAGGATGTAGGAATCATAATAAGAGATGTAGTTCCACAAACGGCACAATGTTCAGATTGTATAAGGTTTGAAACAATGCGGTTTAAATCATCTCAAGACACAGAAAGCTCAACAATTACCGAACTCGTAAAGAAAATAGAGGAGCTTGAAACCGAAAGACTAGAAGATGAACGAGAAAGGAAAGACGAAGAACTTGATATGCTAAAAGTTCGTCTTAAAAACGCTGAAGATGCTAGAATTCTTTGGGAAAACGAAGCTAGACAAAGAGAAGTTAATCGCCAAAGAGCAGATTCATTAAAGCTGGCCGAGTTTGTCGAAAGAGAAAAAACTCATCAACAAAAAAGAGATTCACTTTTAGAAGTAAAAGAGACAGGGGTTCGCGAAGTAATCCAAGAACGGTTGAGCACAGAGGCCAAGTATGCGGAACGATCATTTGACTTATTAGAAAAACAGTTATCTAATCCGCAAAACTCATACAGAACCGACTCAAATAATAATGATTTTGCTGGCATGGGAATGCAATATCCAAGAGAAAGCGGAACATCTAATTGGTTGTTATATTTATTACTTGGCTTTGCAATAATTGCATTAGCGGTTGTGTCTTTAACCCGTAAACCAAAAACAATTTATTTAAAACCAAAAGCATCTAAACAAGACCAAGCTCCACCAGTCCTAGAGCAACAACCAGTTTTACAACAAAAAGATATTCCAATATCTTCCTCTACAATGAACGAAGATGAAGATGTTCTTAGATCTGAATTAAAATCGGTTCGTCAAACAGCTGTTTCTATGAGTGTTGGGCAAAAAGAAAGTGCTGCAAACATTGTAAAAAACTGGCTGGAGGATTCTTCTGAATCTACAGACGATAACCCCGAAACAAGCTCAGAAAAAAAAGAGGGAAAATCTAAATGAAAACAACGAACCTAAAAGGAATAGATAAAGCAGCGATTCTTTTCAGCGTGCTTGGAGAAAACCTTTCATTATCGTTATTTAAAAGTTTTTCAGAAGATCAACTGATTAAAATTAGGATTCGCTCAAAAGAACTTGAACCTATTCCGTCCAAAGTAAAAAAAGATGTTTTGGAAGAATATTATTTCAAACTGATGAGCGATAAATACAGAAATGAAGCGGACACATCCGAAAACCTTTTTAGTTTTTTGGAAAATCTAACGGAAGAACAATTATCCTATTTACTTTCAAATGAAAAACCAAGAGTTATAGCACTTGCATTAGAGCAAATTGACGAGACAAAAAAACTAAATATATTAAACAAGTTTGACGCAGAAAAGAAAAATCGAATCATATTAGAAATTGGCAATTTAGGCGATATTCCGCTAGAAGCAGTTGTTGAAGTGGCCAAGGATATTAAGAAGAAAACTGCATTTCTGCCAGAACCAAAAGAATTTTCTAGAGGTGGAGGAAAAAGCGTTGCACTAATATTAAACACAATGGATGAAGATGAAGCATCACTCTACTTAGAACAACTCAGCAGAGAAAACCCCGAACTTTATGCAGAAGTTAGAAAATTCTACCTAACATTTGAAGACCTTTTGTCTATGCCGCACGAAGCTATGCAAGCGCTTTGGTCTAATCCAGACATTGATGTTGATAAACTTGCAATTTCCTTAAAGAGCTATGACGAAGAAACGGTTTCTGAAATAGTTGAATTCCTACCCAAAAAGAAACAAGCAATGTTTGAATCACTTGAAAAATCAGTATCAAAACGGGAAGTTACAAAAGCAAGAAAAGACATCGTAGGTATCGCTAGAAAAATGGAAAAAGAAGGAGTGTTCAGCATAGAAGATATTATGGGTAACGAAGAAATGGTGGAATAAAATATTTTGTTATGAACATTAAAAAGGATTATCCGCAAGAGGGTAATCCTTTTTTTTGGATAAGAATTATTATAGCTGATAGTTACATTCGGTTACATATTTGTACAAATTGATACATGTTAAATCTTTTTATTATTGAGGGAGATATAATATACTTTAGCGTAGGAATTTACTCAATTCTAACAACTGAGAAAAATATTCAAAAACGAATTAGCAATAAAGAGGATTACTAAAACAAAGATGAACTTAAAACACAATTACTTATATTTACTTGTATTTTTAGGAGTAGCAATATATGCAAACACGAACAGCAGTTTTATTTTGGAATACTCAACATCTAACGAAACACACATAGATTTTTCAATAGGAGAATTTAACTTATCAGACAACAATGGCTATACAAAAATTGAAATTCCCGGTGGAGTTGGAATAATATCAGAAAAAGGGATGCCAGAAGTACCACTAATAACAACTATGTACGGAACCAAAGCAGATAAAGATTACGAAGTATCAGTTGAAATAGTAAATTCATATACTATTGACGATATAAACTTAATTCCATTTCAGGGTAAAAGTTATAATAGTGAACAATTTCACAAAAACGAAGAATTCTATAAATCTGATACGCAGTATCCGGAAAACATCTTAATCACCACTAACCCTAAAACCTTTAGGGAAATGCAAGTAATTTCTATTGGGATTGCGCCATTTTCTTATAACCCCACAACTAAAGTATTAGAAGTGTATGAAGAGATTAAAATTATTATAAGCGAAACCGACAAAACAGATCCAATACAGATTGGTAATCGTCCTTTATCAAAAGTTTTCACCAAAATATTGAACGGATTCTCAATTAATCAGCTTACTCGAGAATCAGATGAAGAATTTCAAGAACCTGCAATTCTGTATATTGGCAATAATGATATAATCGATAACATATATTTTCAACTATTAAAAGATTGGCGACACAAAAGTGGTTATACTGTTTACACAGAATCCACAGAAAATATTGGCTCAACCACAGAAGACATTAAAAACTACATCAGCGATGCTTATGAAACATTCGACCCACCACCGGAATATGTATGTTTTATTGGAGATACTGGAGGTTCTTTCGATATACCAACCTATTACGAAGAGTTTGGGCATAACGATTATGATAATTGGTGCGAAGGAGATCAGCCATACTCACTATTGCAAGGCAATGATATGTTACCAGAAGTTATCCTAGGACGAATTTCTATAAGAAGTATTACAGAGCTTGCCGTAATAGTAAGTAAAATTATCAATTATGAAAAAGCCACAGATTTCAATCAAAACATAGAATATTATAATCGCGCAGCGCTTGTTGCAGATCCACAAGAATCAGGGATGTCCACCATTATTACAAATGAATATATCGAAGAGATTATGGGAAATAATGGACTAACAGATATTAATACAAACTACGATGACGGAAATTACCAAAACTGGATGACCAACCAGCTGAGCAATGGAGTATTGTATTTCAATTATAGAGGATTCTACGGAGTAAGCGGATTTACTAACGACAACATTGATGATGCAAACAATGGATTTAAACTTCCACTTGCAACAGTATTAACTTGTGGTACGGGTTCGTTTGCCGAGGATTATACTTGTTTGTCAGAGAAATTTCTTAGGGCTGGAACTCCTACAAACCCCAAGGGAGCTGTAGCTTCAGTAGCAACTGCAACATCAAATACTCACACGATGTTTAATAATATTATCAACATGGGAATTTACGATGGGATATTTTCCAAAAATCTAAATACCGCAGGAGCGTCGCTAGTTAATGGAAAATTGAGTTTATTTAATACATATCCACATGACCCAAACAACTGGGTTAGTGCTTTTTCACACTGGAATACTCTTATGGGCGATCCTGCGACAAGCTTATGGAAAAACACCCCCTTAAAACTATTTACAGACCATAATGCTACAATTTCGCTTGGTTCTAACTATTTTGAAATTATAGTTGTAGATGATAACGGGCAACCTGTAGAAAATGCAAGAGTTACTTTGTTAAAGGGAGATGATGAGATTTTCCTTAACATTTACACGAACTCTCAAGGAATTGCACAAACTCAATTAGAGTATGAAACTATTGGAACAATATCGGTTACGGTTACTAAGCCAAACTTCCAGCCCTATGAAGGGGAGGTTACAATTAACAGTCCATCAAAAAACATTAATTTGGACGAAGAGTCGGGAATTATAATTTTAGATAATGACAACGGAATACTCAATCCTAATGAAACAGCAAACATACAAATTTCGTTATATAATTTTGGGACAGAGCCCGTCGATGCAGTTTTTGGAACAATATCGTCCACATCAGAATTTTTAACTATAACACAAGCAGTTGCAAGCTATGGAACAATAGAGCCCGGAGAAACTATTACAAAATCAGATTATACAATAACAGTTTCAGAATCTGCAACGGAACTTGATAATGCCGATATTCAATTGAGCATTACAGACGACGGTGGAAATGAATGGTTCGCAAATATCCCGCTCACGATTGACGGATGTTTGTTGGTTGTAAACAACAGTGGATTTATCGAACGAAACCAAACAACTGAATTATCAATAAATTTGTTAAACAGAGGTTCGATTCTTTCTGCTCCAATTACAGCAGAAATTCTGTATTCAAACGAATTATTAACGATTTCAAACAACACTTTACATTGGGGAGAAATTGCTCCCAACCATTTTTTAGAATCTGAAGATACTATCACAATTACAGCAAGCTCAGATATTATTAATGGCACAGTAATTACAATTCCTCTTAGGATTACAGACTCAAACGGATACAACCAGATTATGTATTATTCCTTGCAGGTTGGCGCAGTAACTGAAGTCGATCCTTTGGGTCCAGACCAATACGGTTATTACATCTACGATTCAGAAGATACAGATTATATGCTCTCTCCTGTTTACGACTGGATAGAAATCAATCCCGAATATGGAGGTGATGGAGAAAGTTTAGAAATGACAGACTATGGGAATGGCTGTGCAAGTTACTGGTGCTCACAATTTCCAGAATCAGAACATTTTGATCTTCCGTTCCCGTTTGTGTTTTACGGAGAGGAATATAACGAAATAACAATTAGCACAAATGGCTGGATTTCGTTTGGATATTCCGAAATGGAATCTTTCAGAAACTATCCGGTTCCAGGACCAGGTGGTCCGCCTGCAATGATAGCAGCATTTTGGGATGATCTTAAAACAATTTCTTGGGACGGCACTTCTGAAGGAAATGTTTTTGTTTATGCTGATCCTAACAATGAACTTGTAGTAATTGAATGGAGCGATATGAAAACACACAATTACGATCATTGGGAGAATTTTGAGATAATTTTATACAACAATTCTAACGAACTACTCGATGACGGAGATATTAAAATCCAGTATAAAACAGTAAACAACACTTCATCTGGCGGATACGAACTTGACCCGCCAATCCACGGAGGTTATTGCACTGTTGGAATCGAAAATCATCTTGGCGAATATGGACTTCAATACACATATAACAATATCTATCCTCAAGCCGCAAAAACACTAAGCGACGAGATGGCACTATTGATTACGACACAATCACCGGACATTTCCACTATTGCAATTCCGCAACTTACTCCAGAAATACTTCATCTGACACTTGAGCAAAACGATTCTGCCGAAGTTCAAATTGAGCTAACAAATGCAGGTGGTTATGGTTCTATGTTAAACTATCAAACAGATATTTATTATCCATCGACATTTGATGAGGTTGGCGGTGGCCCAGATGAGAGTAATTATTTTTGGAGCGATTCAGACATTGGATCAGATATTGAATTTCAATGGGAGGATATTTTGGATACAGGGACAGAAGTCACATTCTCGCACAACGATATTGCAACAGAACCGATAAACATTGGTTTTGAATTTCAATTTTACGGACGAAACTATACTGAATGTATTATTAACCCAAATGGGTGGATTGGTTTTGGCGAAGACTGGGTAGATTGGCAGAATTACGATTTACCAAGATTAGAAGCACCTAAACCAGCGATTTTTGGTTTTTGGGATGATTTGAATCCTACAAATCAAGAAAATGCAAATGGGAGTGGAAGTGTCTTTTATCATTCTGATGAAAACAGATTTGTCGTGTGGTATAAGGATGTTATTCATTATACTTACGATGAAAACAACACCTACGATTTTCAGATAGTTTTATATCCAAGTGGGAAAATTTCTCTAAATTACAACGAAATGCAGGGAAGTACCACATCGGCAACAATTGGGATACAAAACGAAACCGGCGTAATTGGACTACCAGTTATTTATAATGATGAATATCTCCAAGATAATATGACTATAAAATTTGAGAACACAACACCAGTTATTGACTGGTTAACTTTTTTTGAAGCGGAAGAAATTTATTCAGGAGAACTAAGTGCGGAGGAAAGCCAAAGCCTACCATTCCAAATTAACACAACAGGACTTTCAGTTCAAGGGTATTCCGCTGTAATTTTTGTTCAAACTTTAGACCAACCCGATGTTATTGTTCCCGTTGAACTAACGGTATTAGAGCAAGGAAGCGTGGGTAATAATTACGAATTTCAAATTACGAATTACGAATTAATGCCTTGTTACCCAAACCCATTTAATCCGAGCACTACAATAAGTTATACAATTCCATTAGTAGAGACGAATTTCAATGCTTCATTACAGATATTTAATCTGCAAGGAAAACTTGTAGAAGAACTAGTAGGCAGTGGCAGTATGCAGGAAGCTGGCTATCATTCAGTTGTTTGGGATGCGTCAAATTACCCAAGCGGGGTTTACTTTGCAAAATTAGTAGCAGGAAATTATACTCAAACACAAAAATTATTACTTATAAAATAGGAGGCACAAAACACATAAAGGAAGAATAATGAAACGATGGAAAGATTTAAACATTGAGTCTAGCGGCACAGGAATTTCTGAACCTCTTAGCCGGCAGATTAATTTATTGGGCGGGTTGTTGGGACAGGCCGTTCGTCAGCAAATTAGTGAAAACACCTATGCAAACATAGAAAGTTTACGGTCACTCTGCAAAACAGCGTATCAATCAAAAACCTTTAAGAAAAGAAATCAAGCACAAGACCAAATAGCATCGCTGAGTTTAGCTGAAATAACAGAGTTGTTACGCAGTTATCTTGTTTATTTCCATCTAATTAACAGTGCCGAACAACACGAAATAATCCGCATTAACAAAGAGCGAGCACAAAAAGCAACCATCAATCATCCACGCTCAGAATCTATTGCAGAAGCTATATATGCCTTAAAACAACAAAACTTCTCATTAAATGATGTGTTGGCAGTGCTTGGAAAATTGGACATCCAGCCCACATTAACTGCACACCCAACGGAGGCGCGCCGGAGGAGTATTTTGTTTAAACAACAACACATTTCACGCTTGCTAAAAACTGTTGATGCTAATTATTTAACTGATCGCGAAGCAGAGAAACAAGTTACCGAGGTATTCCAACAAATTTGTCAATTATTGGCAACTGACGATGTGCGACCAAGTAAATTAACTGTTGAGGACGAAGTGCAACAAGGCCTTTACTTTTTAACTTCATCAATTTGGGATACAATTCCTGTTATTTATGATGATATAGAAAATGCTTTAAGTCAACAATATGGAGACAATGAAGTAAAAAACTGTGAATTGCCAATTATTTTACGCTACCGCTCTTGGATTGGAAGCGACCAGGATGGTAATCCATTTGTTGTGCCAAGCGTTACTCGCGATATGTTAAAAACCAACCGTCTTGCTGTGTTAAAACTCTATTTCACTGAATTGCACAAATTGCGGCGTGCACTAAGCGTCTCGTCAAAATTATTTAGAACTCCAAGCTCCTTAAAAAAATCATTAAAAACAGAAGCTGTTAATTCACAATTACGCAAAAAAGCACTACGAATTTATCGCCACGAACCGTTTCGTCTTAAAGTTAGCTATATGATGAAAAAAGTTTCTTTACTGATAGAAGCTGAAGAAACAACAACAGATGCAACTATTGTTTACACAGCGGAAAATTTATTAACGGATTTGAAATTAATTAAAACGGCTTTAAAAGAGAGTGGTTTACATATTCTTGCTGAGATGGAAAACATTTGTCATTTAGAATGTCGTTTACGCACTTTTGGGTTTTCTATGGTTGCATCAGATATTCGACAGCACAGCAATGTTCATGCACATGCTGTTGCGGAATTATTGAAATTGGGCGGTGTTGAAGAAAATTATTTAAATCTTTCAGAGTCTGACAAATTGAATTTATTGACAGAAGAGTTGCAAAATCCACGACCATTATCAGCTAATTGGGAAACACTTTCAGACGATAGCAGGAAAGTTGTTGAAACTTTTAAGATTATCAAAGAAACACTTCAAAAAGACGAAAGGGCTATCGGTTGTTATATTATTAGCATGACACACGATGTAAGCGATATGTTGGAAGTAATGTTGCTGGAAAAAGAAACCGGTTTATGGCAGCTAACTAACGGCAAGGTGAAAACTCAATTAGATGTTGTGCCATTATTAGAAACAATCGAAGATTTAACAAATGCTAAACCTTTGCTAGAAAAACTGTTCACAAGTTCTATTTACAAATTACAATTAACAGCAAGGAATAATTTTCAGGAAATTATGCTGGGCTATTCTGACAGCAATAAAGATGGTGGTTATCTGATGTCCAATTGGGCTCTGCATTGTGCACAGCGAGAGCTTGCTGATGTTTGTCAGCGCTACAATATTGACTATCGTTTATTTCATGGACGAGGTGGTAGTGTAGGACGAGGGGGAGGGCGCACGAATCAGGCAATTCTTGGTTTACCTACAGAAAGCTATACAGGACGCATCCGTTTCACAGAGCAGGGCGAGATAATTACATTTCGTTATAAATTGGCAGGAAGCGCTCATCGCCACTTGGAGCAAATTGTCAATGCAATGCTACGCTGTGCTGTATCAGATAAGCGACAAAAGAAAATTATGGTAAATCCACAAAACGAAGCATTGGTTGATAAAATAGCCAACGCTTCAATGTCGATTTATCAAGCACTTATTTCGGAAGAAAAGTTTTGGCAAACATATCTTGACATAACACCCATTGAACACATTAGTCGATTACCGATTGCCTCTCGCCCTGTTTCTCGTAAATCTGCAAAAACAGTTGATTTTCACGGATTGCGAGCGATACCCTGGGTGTTTTCCTGGACGCAAACACGCTACAATGTTCCTGGTTGGTTTGGCATTGGGGAAGCTTTACAATCTGCAATTGACAGGGATGACGATGTTTTGCGACAATTACAAATAATTTACCTGAGTTGGCCATTTTTTAAAACAGTAATTGATAATGCTCAGCTAGAGCTACGACGCACACATTTGGAAATTGCTCGTTATTATTCATTAAACGAAACCTATGGTTTCCATAATACAATTAAATCTGACTTTGATAAAGCAGTTACTTCTATTTGTGCTATTACTGGTCAGAAAGAAATTTTGGATAATTCTGAGATGTTAAAAAAGTCCATTGATATACGAAATCCTTATACCGATGTGTTAAACTTTTTACAATTAGAATTGTTGGGTCGTTGGAAAAACAAAACCGATGATGACGAAACAGAACTTCGGCATGCTCTCTTTTTAAGTATTAATGGAATTGCAGCAGCTATGCAAAGTACTGGCTAAGTGTTATTAGATGTGGAAAAACCACATCTGCCCAAATCTATTGTTTGTTTGGAGTTTCAATCCTTATTTTAATGGAATGTCTGTATAGATTTAACCAACATCAAAAACTCATCTTCTGTTAGTATTGTTACATTGAGTTCTTTGGCTTTTGTAAGCTTAGAACCCGCTCCCGGTCCAGCAACAAGAAAATCAGTTTTTGAACTAACTGAGCCACTTGCCCTAGCTCCTAATTTTTCCACCATTTCCCGAGCTTGTTTTCTAGTGAATTTTTCTAGACTACCTGTAAACACAAATATTTTGTTAGTTATAGTTGATTCTATTATCTGCTCAACAGTTTCAAAAGTAATTCCAGATTCCAAACATCTTTTTATCACTTCTATATTTGTAGAATCGTTGAAAAAATCCACAATAGACTGAGCCATTATTTCACCAATTTCAAAAATAGAAATTAAATCACTAACTGTTGCATTTTGAAGCTTTGTGATGTTAGCATCAAATGATCGTTCTAATACTTTTGATGCGTGTTCCCCAACACTTCGTATTCCAAGAGAATGGATAAACCGTGCAAATGTTGTATGCTTTGACAGCTCAATAGCTTCAATAATATTCTGAGCAGATTTTTCGCCCATACGGTCTAGTCCTGACAATTGTTCTGTTGTTAAATTGAAAATATCAGACACGCAAACAATTTGTTTTTTTTCTACAAGTTGGTCAACTAATTTTTCACCGAAACCATCAATATCCATACACGACTTGGAAACAAAATGCTCAATTCCTTTCTTAATTTGTGCGGGGCATTCCAAGTTTTGGCATCTCGAAACCGCTTCACCGCTTGGTCTGGAAACAGGATGTTCGCAAACGGGACATTCGTTTGGTAAAATATATGGTGTAGTATTATTTGGTCGTTTATCCAAAATTACTTTTACTACTTCCGGAATAACCTCTCCGGCTCGTTGGATCAAAACAGTATCGCCAATACGAACATCTTTTTTATCAATTTCGTCTTGATTATGTAGTGTTGCATTGGAAACAATCACTCCTCCAACTGCAACAGGTTTGAGTTTTGCCACTGGAGTAATCGCACCGGTTCTGCCAACGCTTGCTTCAATGTCTAATATCTTTGTTGTAACTTGTTGTGATTTAAATTTCCCAGCAACAGCCCACCTTGGTGAACGGCTACGAATTCCCAATTCATCCTGTTGTGAAAAAGAATTTACCTTAAATACAACACCATCGATATCATAAGGAATGGAATTTCGTTGATTTTCAAGTTTGCGAATATATTCAATTAGAAAATCAAACCCCACCCCTTTTTCAATCAATGGATTAACAGGAAATCCCCATTTTGGAATGGTGTTCAAAAATTCAATTTGGGATGAAATATCTGCATCTTCAATTACGCCAGGAGCATAACAGAAAATCCTAAGAGGTCGTTGTGCGGTAATTGAAGAATCAAGTTGTCGTAGACTTCCTGCCGCACAATTTCTGGGATTTGCAAAAGGTTGTTTCCCTTTTTCAATTTGAGTTTTGTTAAGTATTTTAAAATCATCGTGAGAAATAAATACTTCTCCACGAATCTCTAACAATTTAGGAACAGGAATATCACTTTTTATTTTCAACGGTATTGCACGAATAGTCTTTAGGTTTTGAGTAATATCTTCACCGGTAAAGCCATTTCCACGAGTTGAGCCATAAGCAAATACCCCATTTTCATAAACTAATTCTACAGCTAAACCGTCCAATTTTGGCTCAGCGACATATTCGATATCTGACTCAATGCCAAGCCCTTTTTTGGTTTGAGAATCAAACTGAACAATTTCATTTTCATTCATTGCATTTGACAATGAAAGAAGTGGAATCCGATGCGTAATAGTTTTGAATTTTGACAAAGGGACAGCTCCAACGCGTTGTGTTGGTGATGTAGGTGTTTTAAATTCTGGGTGAAGGTTTTCAAGTTCTTCTAGTTCACGCAATAAATTATCATATTCAGAATCCGATATAGTAGGATTGTCGTGAACATAATATCGAATATTATGGTTATTTATTTCTTCACGGAGTTTCGATATATTCTGTTGGATATCCATCAAATACTAACGAATTTCTTCCGAAATTGAATTTCTTAAATTGAAATAATTATTACCTGTAAACTTGAACGATTTATGTTCGTAATCACCTTTATCATTTATGAAATAATTATCTATATATTTTGATTTGTTATGAATAATATCATCCAACGCAACAATAAATCGATCTATATCTTTTTCTGTATTATATAAACCAAAACTAACGCGAACCATTCCCATCCAAGGTTCAGAATGCCAATCGGTAATATTCTCTTCTTTTACTCGCTGAATTTGTTTGCTATGAGTTAGCTCCAACATTTTTTCTACATAAGGATGTGCACAAAAACATTCGTTTCTTACAGCAATATTATAATAATCGTTTAGAATTGCGGCGACCAAACCGTGATTCATATTTTTTATATTAAACGAGATAGTTCCGGCTCGTGGACATTTATTTGTGTCGGTTTCTCCGTAAATGACAATATCATCAAAATTATGCATTGCGCTAAGGGTTTTGTTTGTTAGCATCATGTCTTCTTCTAGGATTTTATCCATTCCTATACGGTCAAGAATATCAACAGAAGCCCCGAGTAGAATTGCTCCAAAAATGTTTGGAGTTCCTGCTTCTTCTCTATCCGGAAATGATGCTTTTACAACATAATCACTTTCATAAACTCTATCAACCATACCGCCACCAACTTCTTCCGGCTCTATATCGTCTAAAAATGATTTGCGTATAACTACAACTCCAGGCGACCCCGGAGCATAGGTTTTGTGGCCAGAAAACAACAAAGCATCAACATTAAAGTTTTGATCAGCGTAACCACTCATTTTAACAGGAACATGAGCCGCCAACTGTGCGGCATCTACAACCACCAATGCGCCGTAATTGTGAGCAAGTTCTGCAACTCTATTTATCGGATTAATGATTCCTGTAACATTACTTATTCCAGTTACGGATACATAATTAACTTGATTATCATATTTTTGCAGATAAGATTCTAAAAGGTCTAGATCAATGCATCCCATTTTTGATTCGTGTGTATCTACAGGAATATGATGAACCTTTCCACCATGTTTGCGGTGTGGCAAATCGTTGGAATGATGCTCCATAATTGAAACCAAAACTATATCCTTTTCTGGGCGATAGTGATTTAAAGCTCGAGCAATTCTGTTCATTCCTGCAGTAACACCGCTTCCCGTGAAGAAACATGTGTATTCATCAGGGTCTGCTCCCACAAAATCTAATATCCGCTGATGTGTCCAGTTGTATGATTCAGTAGCAATTTTTGCCCCAAAATGCATTTCAGAATGAGTATTGGAATAATGTTGTAGAAACTTTTCTCCTGCCCGAAATGCAGCACCCATCATTAAAGTAGATGCAGTGGAGTCCATATAAATTCTGCGAGTAGTTTCACCAGTAGCAATTTTATAGTAAGTGTCAAGTCCAATAAAATCAGATTTGATCTGTTCTATTAATGGTAAATTAGTAGTTTCTTGAGTAGAAGTTATAGTGTTATTCATACTCATAAATTAGGAGTATTTAACAGATATTTGGAAATGTTAATAAAGAGACAAGTAAAAAGTGGCATATACAATAACCACTTTAGTAAGAAAAAACTCTACTGTATTTTTTTAAATTCTTTCATTAATCTGTGAGTGAGTTCAAAATCGGAATTCCAACCCTCCCATACACATGGCAATATTCCTGCTCCTGTAGATGACAAGAATGCCTCATCCATCGAGTTGATTTCTTCAAATGAAATTGAAGTTTCATCCACTGGTATATTTATTTTTTGTGCAATTTCAATTATAGCTTCGCGTGTTACTCCAGGTAAAGCACCGAGTTCTAGTGCTGGAGTTATCAAAGTATTATTACGGATATAAAACACATTTCTAATCGCACATTCGGTTATAAACCCAGTTGGGTTTACAAAAATTGGCTCGTAAGCATCCTGGGCATTTGCATCTCTTAAAGCCAACATATTTCCAACATAATTCATAGATTTTATTGCAGGAGAATATCTTATAATAGGATATTTATCCTCCTCCAGATAAACTACTTTTACAGGAAGTTTTGGAATCGCATATCTTGGCTTTACTAAAATAAACAACGATACTGGTCCTTTATGATTCCAAGGAGAATCTGTAATAGTTCCACGGGTAACCATTAAGCGAATCAAGCCAGATTCCATTTTGTTTTTTTCTATAGTTTCGTTTAGTAGTACAATGATTTCTTCATCTGAATAATGCGATTTCATTTGGATAATTGACATACCCTCGTTCAATCGCGACAAATGTCGTTCGGGACGAAACAGTTTTCGATTTTGATATCGAATAGTCTCAAACACCCCGTCACCGTATAGAAATCCTCCGTCAGTAAACGGAATAGTTGCTTCCGACTGTTTTACCCATTCTCCATTAATGTAAACTGCTGTATCTTGCATAATTCACTTTCTACTTTATAGACTTGTCCACTTTTTATTTATTAGAGTCCTTTGCAAAACTAACCATTTTAAAGGGTTCTCAAATGATTCAATTATTTAGAGTTGCCTGAGCCGCAGAAAGTCGTGCAATTGGCACTCTAAACGGAGAACAACTTACATAATTCAAACCAATTCTGTGGAAGAAGTCAATCGAATTTGGGTCACCGCCGTGTTCACCGCAAACGCCAATTTTTAAGTCATGCTTAGTTAAGCGACCTTTATCTACACCCATTTTAACAGCAGAGCCAACTCCCTTTTGGTCTATCGATTGGAACGGATCACCTTCAAGAATTTTATCCTGCAAATATTGAGGAAGGAATCCGCCAATATCATCACGAGAAAATCCAAAGGTAGTCTGAGTTAAATCATTTGTACCAAATGAGAAAAACTCTGCTTCTTCTGCGATTTCATCTGCAGTAAAACACGCTCTTGGAAGCTCAATCATCGTCCCAACCAAATAATCAAATTTAATCCCGCTTTCAGCTTGAACATCATTTGCAATTTTAATGATTAACTTTTTCTGATGAGCTAATTCAGTTACTGAACCTACGAGCGGAACCATCACTTCAGGGAAAGGTTTTTCACCTTCTTTTATGAGTTTGACAGTTGCTTCAAAAACAGCCCGTGCTTGCATTTCGGTAATCTCAGGATATGCAACTCCTAATCTGCAACCGCGATGTCCCAACATTGGATTTAGCTCGTGCAAGGAGTCTATTCGTTTTTTTAGAGAATCTTTTTCGATTTTAAGTTCGCTCGCTAATTCTGTAATCTGCCCATCGTTTTGTGGTAAAAACTCGTGTAGCGGAGGATCAAGCAATCGAATAGTAACAGGAAATGGAGCCATTGCCTTGAGAATCCCATAAAAATCTTCTCGTTGATATGGCAGAAGTTTCATAATTGCAGTTCGTCGTGCTTCTTCATTTTCAGCGACAATCATTTCGCGCATTGCCATAATTCTTGCTGGGTCAAAAAACATATGCTCAGTTCGGCACAGGCCAATTCCTTCTGCACCAAAACTGCGCGCTTGTGCTGCGTCAGCAGGACTATCGGCATTTGTGCGAACATTTAATTTTCGGACAGAATCTGCAATCTTCATTAATGAAGTAAAATAAGTGTTAGAATCTAAATCCGGGTCGATAAGTGAAAGTGCACCATTATAAACTTTTCCCGATGTTCCATTGAGCGAAATAATATCACCTTCGTTAAATACTTGTCCGTTAATGGTTAAAGTTTTATTACGAGCATTAATCTCAAGTGCAGAGCATCCAACTATACAGCATTTTCCCCATCCGCGAGCAACCAATGCAGCGTGAGAAGTCATTCCACCTTTAGCGGTTAAAATTGCTTCGGCAGCGTGCATTCCGTGGACATCTTCAGGGGAGGTTTCGTTTCTAACGAGGATGACTTTTTTACCATCACTTTTCCACTGTTCAGCGACATCAGCTGTAAACACAATTTGACCAGTTCCACCACCAGGACCGGCTGGCAATCCTTTTGCCAATAATTCAGCAGATTTTTCAGAAGCAGGATCAATCATCGGGTGCATAATTTCATCTAATTGTTCTGGTCTGACTCGTAAAATGGCTTCTTCCTTGGAAATGAGTTTTTCATTTAACATTTCAACCGCCATTCTAATTGCCGCCATTCCGTTTCGTTTGCCGTTACGAGTCTGGAGCATCCACAATCTGCCATCCTGAACTGTAAACTCAATATCTTGCATATCTCGATAATGATTTTCTAACCTCTTCTGAATTCCGTCAAGCTCAAGATAAATTTCAGGCATATCATCTTCTAAACTAACGAGAGCTGAACCATCTTCTTTTGTAGAATTAGTTAACGGATTTGGAGTTCTAGTCCCTGCTACAACATCTTCACCTTGCGCATCTTTTAACCATTCACCGTAAAACAGATTTTCGCCTGTAGCAGGGTTTCTAGTAAACGCTACCCCTGTTGCACAATTTTCGCCCATATTGCCGAATACCATAACTTGAACATTTACCGCAGTTCCCCAAACATCAGGGATGTTTTCTATGCGTCGATAATTTTTGGCTCGTTTTCCGTTCCAAGAACTGAATACTGAAGAGATTCCACCCCATAATTGTTCGTAATGGTCGTCTGGAAATTCTTTCCCGAGAGTTTCTTTTACTCGATTTTTGAATAATTCCGAAAGTTCTTTCAAATCGGATGCTGTTAAATCGGTATCCAAAGAAACCCCTCGATTCTTCTTCATATCTTCCATGATTTCTTCGAGTTGTTCTCGGATTCCTTCACCTTCTTTGGGTTCTGCTCCGCCGGCTTTTTCCATAACCACATCAGAATACATCATAATCAAACGACGATATGCATCATAAACAAATCTCTCATTACCAGATTTGTCAATTAATCCAGGTATTGTTTTGGATGTAAGTCCGAGATTTAGAACAGTTTCCATCATTCCTGGCATTGATGTGCGAGCACCGGAACGAACAGACATTAAAAGTGGATTGTCCATATCGCCAAATTTTTGGTCCATTATATTTTCGACAAATTCTATGGCTGTATTTACTTCATTTTCAATACCATCTGGGTAAGATTGATGTTTCATATAATGAGTGCAAACTTCAGTAGTGATAGTAAAACCGGGAGGTACTGGAATTCCAAGTCTGGTCATTTCAGCTAGGTTTGCCCCTTTTCCGCCGAGTAAATTTTTATCTTTTGCAGAGCCGTCTGCTTTTCCGTTTCCAAAACAATAAACGCTTTTCATAAAATCTCCATTAAAATCGTAAAAACATATATAAAACCAAAGCGCAAATTTAGTTTAGTTGCGTCGTTATGTTAAAATGTTTTATATGAAATTTTGGG
>JACKQG010002033.1_pt1 | contig 26974 bp, 19 predicted proteins | sample 8237621 | NCBI WGS metagenome assembly JACKQG01 (sample SAMN15677084, study PRJNA649215) | marine metagenome | biome: marine; feature: Black Sea; material: saline water; isolation source: suspended particulate matter (SPM) from the Black Sea western gyre | collected 2013-06-09/2013-06-10 | depth... | reverse complement strand
TTATAGTCGGACGCCAATAAACGCACCAAACTACTGCGCGTGTAGCCCATTTCCGCCGGGTTTTCTAATGGGTACTGCACCTGTGCCCACAAAGAATCGGCACGGCCATCCCAGAAAAACCAGCGCTGATAACCACTATGTAACACCGACGGTGAGTGCTTGTTCAAAGTTTCCAAGCCGATAGCCGTGGTCTTGCCGTCGGACCAACCGAGGTCAGGCTGGTGGCAAGTGAAACATGCAATTTCGCCATTTTTGGATAGGCGCGGATCAAAAAATAGGCGTTGGCCGAAGCGGGCGGCGTCGGCGTTGTCGGCGTAGCGATTACTTGGCGAAGCCGGTAGAGGCGGCAGCGGCGACAAGGTGAGGGCTAAGCCTTTTTCCTTGGCGGTCAATTCAGCCTGAGCTGGCGCCGCCGCCGCGACTAGGGTGAAAACCAAGCCGTTGAAAAAAATGGTCGAGATTTTCATTTTTAGTGGCCCAGAGTTAACGGGTAGATTAACTGTTGGGTGCTGCCATCAGTCAAACGCACATCGAATTCCAGCTCCCAATAACCTGGCATGTGCAGCAACATGCCATCAATTTGCCAACGACCGTCATCTAGGCGGTGCCATTCTGGTTGGGTATTGATGCCGTGCCCATGTGACGGCATATCCGCATTGGCATGCAACAGCTCGACGTCGCCTAGGTCAGCGATGAAGCTGAAGTGTTGGTTCATGGGCGCACCGCCAGTCGGGAATTCGATTTCCACCGCAGGCGAGCCTAGCGCGCAGGAACAGAGGAGTAAACAAACGAGGACAGGGAATCGCAGCATGGGAGGGTCGATCAACGTCGATGTTGATCGAAGAATACCCACATTTCCTCGTTGATGTCGATGTCATAGTTGCAAGCGTCTCCTAATGAGGAGCCGTGACCCGGCCAGGCGTGACCGTGGTCTGTCATCCACCAGTAATGAATGTCGGCCCCGGTGGTGGGGGCGTTAGCTTCAAAGCGATGGGCTTTGCCGCGGGTTTCGCTCGGTTGATCGAGCGCTGGCACAATCGCTTTGTTCTTAATAATGAACGGTTTCAATGTGTCTTCCTGACTTAGCTTGTAAGTACCGGAAATGCCGCAGCCGAAGCCACCTTCGAAGGGAACATTGCAATCCAAGGCACCATGAAAGGCGATTAACGGAATCGGTTGGGTCGGCTTAGTGAAAACGTCGCGCGACCCGGCGTTAGGCGCAATGGCGGCAAATAGAGACGGTGCTTCAATTGCCAAGCGGTAGCACATCATGGCGCCATTGCTGTGCCCGGTCGCAAAGAGGGCGTCGCTGTCGATGTTCATGCGCTTGCTCAAATCCTGCAACATATCGCGCGTGAATTTGACGTCGTCGATGTTATTGTCCGCGGCCCAACCGCAGCACTCGCCGGCATTCCAAGTCTCTAATGTGAAAAATGGCCAGCCACCTAAAGCGCCGGTGCCCTCGGGATAAACCACTACGAAGCCGTGCAGGTCGGAGGCTAAGTTGAGGCCAGAGGTGGACATAAATTCCGACGCATTGCCGCCGCCACCGTGATACGCCACGATTACTTCTGTTGCAGTTTGCTGGTCGAAGTTCGGTGGATAGTGCACGCGATACCAGCGGTTCATACCGTTGCTACGGATGCGATAAAGCGACGTGCCGCGAGCGCTAGTCGAATTTTCGGCTGCCACAACTGCAGCAGGAGAATCGATGTCGGCAACTGGAGTGTTCATCCACCCTATGGGAAGCGCGGCAGCAAGCAACAGGATGGGTGGCAGACTGTGAAATAAGGAAGTCATGCCCTAGCCTAACCCAAAACCCTGCCATGGCGCTAATCTGGCCACATGTTACCTTCCCTGATTTGCGCCGTGGCTGCGGTGATTGGCGTGCAAACCCCTTCCAACATTTCAAACGATCAAGCGCTGTACATTCATGGCGGCACCATGATCACCAATCGTCCAGAGCAGCCCGAGGTCGAGGCGATATTGGTTTATCAAGGGCGCATCGCCGCTCTAGGCAGCGCCCAGGATGTCGGTGCACTTGCGCTAGCTGAAAATGCCACCCGTATGGACCTTAAAGGCGGCGTATTGTATCCAGGTTTTGCCGACGGCCACGCTCACCTTATAGGTATCGGCTTGGCTTTGAACCGGGTCGATTTGGTTGGCACCCGCAGCATGCGTGAGGTGTTGGATCGCTGTGATGAATTCCTCAACCTCCGCGATCGCGATGCTGGCGCAAAATCCTTGCCCAAGCTTGCCAACGATTGGTTGCATGGGCGCGGCTGGGATCAAAACGATTGGCAGATCAAGGAGTTTCCAACTCATCATACCCTTAGTGCCGCATTCCCTGTGCAGCCAGTTCTGCTGCAACGCATTGACGGTCATGCCGCGCTCGCCAATCTCGCGGCGATGCGAGCCGCCGGTATCAGCGCCCAAACTCCCGATCCCATCGGCGGGAAAATTGTGCACGACGCCGACGGCAACCCGACCGGCGTTTTTATCGATGAAGCTATTGATTTGGTAAGTGAGTATGCTCCAATGACTTCGGATGCCGAGTTGGAACGGTCATTGCGTATGGCGGCGCAGGCTTTGCATGAGCAGGGCATCACCTCGATTCACGATGCCGGTGCTAGTCGGCGCCAAATCGCGCTGTTCCAAAAATTAGCCGCGGCGGGGCAGCTCGGATTGCGTGTGCACGTGATGGTTTCGGCATCCAAAAAGGAAGAGCTGGAATATTGGCTAAAGCGCGGCCCCCTGATTGATTCCGACGTGCAGGTGCGCGCCATCAAGGTTTACGCCGACGGCGCCTTGGGCTCGCGCGGCGCTGCCATGCTCGAAGACTACAGCGACGATGCTGGCAACCAAGGCCTGCTGATTACCTCGGCGGATGAAATTCAGGAGCTGGCCAGGCGTGGTTTGCAGCGCGGTTTCCAGGTTTGTACCCACGCGATCGGCGACCGCGCCAATCGATTGACCCTGCATGCATACCGCCAAGCTGCCGGTGATGACGCGGCCCAATTGGCGGCGGCTCGCTTCCGCGTCGAACACGCCCAAGTGGTCGCAGTCGAGGACTTGGCATTATTCGGGAAATGGGGCATCTTGCCCGCCATGCAACCGCAGCACCAGACCAGCGACATGCCTTGGGTGGAAGCTCGTGTTGGCCGACAACGGGCACGCGGCGCTTATGCGTGGAAATCCATGATCGACGGTGGCGGCATCGTCATCGGCGGTAGCGATGCCCCGGTCGGGCGCCTGGATCCGGTGGGTAGCTTTTTAGCCGCCGTGACCCGCGCCGACGCCGACGGCAACCCAGCAGGGGGCTGGTTTCCCGACCAAGCGATGAGCCGTCAGCATGCCCTAAATACGCTGACATCCTGGCCTGCATATGGAGCTTTCTGGGAGGAAAGTTTGGGCGCTCTGCGGGTCGGTATGCACGCCGATTTCACGGTGCTGGACAAAAATTTGATGAGCGCCGAACTTGCTGATTTACGCACCACTGAAGTGCTTTACACCATCTTTAAAGGCAAAGTAGTGTTTGCAAAAGCGGGTAAGTAAGCGACCGATCGCGAGGTTAAGATCTGGTCTGGAAATTCCCCCCTTCACGCCATGATCGAATTCTCAGACATTCAAAGCATACTCGGCGATCAAGCTGAATCCCTGTTGGACCACTCGTGCAACACCATCACCAAAGACCGCCTGTACTTGCCGGGTCCAGATTTTCTGGAGCGGGTGCACATGCACAGCGACCGCCCGACCCGCGTTTTGGGTGGATTGAACTCGCTGTTTTCGCACGGCCGCTTGGCAGGCACCGGTTACGTGTCCATCCTTCCTGTTGACCAGGGAATCGAACACACCGGTGGTGCATCTTTCGCACCAAACCCGGACTACTTTGACCCGGCTAAAATCGTCGAATTGGCGATGGAAGGCGGCTGCAATGCTGTAGCTTCCACGCTGGGTGTTTTAGGTTCTGTCGCTCGCCAGTACGCGCACAAGATTCCGTTTGTGGTCAAGCTGAACCACAACGAAATCCTGTCCTATCCCAACTTTTACGATCAAACCATGTTCGCCACCGTCGAGCAGTCGTTTGACATGGGTGCGCAAGCGGTTGGAGCCACGATTTATTACGGCAGCCCGGAATCGCGTCGCCAAATCATGGAGATTGCCGATGCTTTCCAACAAGCTCACCAATTGGGCATGGCCACAATCCTGTGGTGCTACCTGCGCAACAGCGACTTCAAGGCTGACGGAGTGGATTATCACGCGGCCGCCGACTTGACCGGTCAGGCGAACCACTTGGGCGTCACCATTGAGGCGGACATCGTCAAGCAAAAGTTGCCTGAGCACAACGGCAACGGCTTCAAGGCGATCGGCTTCGGCAAAACCCACGACCGCGTCTACAGCCACCTCTCCAGTGACCACCCAATCGACATGACCCGTTACCAAGTGGCTTGTGGCTATATGGGCCGCGCTGGCCTGATCAATTCTGGTGGAGCCTCCGGCGATAACGACCTGCAGCAGGCCGTGCAAACGGCGGTGGTCAACAAGCGTGCCGGTGGCACCGGCCTGATTTCTGGCCGCAAAGCCTTCCAGAAGCCAATGGCAGAAGGCGTCGAATTGCTGAACGCCATCCAAGACGTTTACCTTTGTCCGGACGTTACCATCGCCTAATTGCCTAGGGAAGCTCTGATTCATTCGGGCGAGTGAGACTGCGAGTGGAAATCGTCAGATTCAAGGCGCGAATCGTGGGCTGTAGCCTCGCTACAGCCGAGATGAAGCAACGCAGATGCTGGCGGTTTACGGCGCAGGCTTGCCGATCCGAATTGATCAGAGTTTCCCTAGTCATTGGACTCAGCCGGGCGCTCCATTAGGGCGTCCGGCTCATTTTTTGCCCTAGCCCTTGCAAACTCGCATAATTGTCTAGGTACTGAAATCCCAAGGCTTTGCTTCCCAATTCACTGCCGGTGCGACTCTCTCCCCTAATCCTGTTTGCGCTTCTGGTCTTGTTCGCTCAAGCCATGGAGCCAGCGGGATCAAATGTGGAGGTTTTCGGTCGCGAGTTGCCACACCTATGCCCTGCTGCCCATGCTGGCGAGCAATGTTTGGGTTGCGGCACTACGCGCGCCACCTTGCACCTACTCCACGGTGAATTCACCACTGCATGGTCAGCTAAGCCCTTTGTATTCTTACTTCCGCTGGTCTTTTTGTTTGAGGCATTCGCTCCAAGCATTGGCCGACGTCGAGTTCGGATCGGTAGGAATTTGCTGGCACTCGGTGTGCTTACCCTTGCTGTTCTACCTGTAGTTTTGACCTAAATCCGATGGAAAGCGCTCTACAATTTTTGATTTTGATCGCCTTTGGCGCTGTTTGCAGCATGATTGCAAATGGCCGAGGCCGAAGCGGTCTAATCTGGTTTTTCGTAGGTTTTATTTTTACTTGTTTTGCCCTGATTATCCTGCTTGTCCTGCCCAATTTGGAGCTGGAAGAGCAGAAAGACGTACGCCATCATCAGCGGCACCGTCGCCTACAGGAAGAACTGCGCCAGGAGCGGATGAAAAACCAAGCCTTCCGTGGCCATGCCAAAGCTCGTATGGACATACACGATGCGGCATTGGGGGTGGATACTCGCGAGCAAGCGAGTCCGACGCCGGTGGAATTGCCAGCGCCACCGCCGACACCCGAAATTCCCATCGTTGAAGGCAATCCCAGCGAGCTACCTGCTGAGGGATGGTTCACGGCAATGCCGGGGCGGGACGCCGAAGGACCGCACAGCATTAAGAACTTGGTTGACCTAATGAACTCCGGTGAGGTTTCTAAACGTACCCTGGTATGGAATGCCGATCACGACCCGGAATGGTTGCCGGTGAAGGATACTCCGCTCAAGGAGTATCTGACATGAGCGCCAAGCCAGGGCAGGTGGAGCTGGCTGGCAGCATGTCCGGTCCATGGGCAGAATGGCCTTTGCAGCCCGAAAATTTACGTCAAGCTTTACGTGATTTTGGCGCGCCGGAAAGTGCTTTAAGACTGCATGTCGATGGCGGTTGGCTGACGGTTGAACCTGGCCAGGAATTCGTCGCCGCTGAACTTTTTTCCGACGCCGCCCCGGCCCAATTACTCGCTCAAGTACTTCAGCAACTTCACGAATTACGGCTTAACAAAGGTAGTGAGGAATGGGTGTCCACGTTGCGGGTGATCGAATATGAACAGAGTCAAAAAAGGGAGGTGCTGATCGGTTTGACTAGCGAAGGCATCCAATCCGTCGGCCGAGAAAGTGCTTGGTGCGCGGTCCCTGAGCCGAGTCAATGGGATTGGCTGCGGCGCAATTGGATCATCGTGACTTTGCTGTTGATCGCAGTTGTTGCGAGCCTCTACCTCAACCGCGATGAATTGCTGCGCATTTGGCAGGATGGCACCAAGATTCCAACAGTGGTACCTTAATCGACCTCGCTACCTAGCGACGATCTGACCTATTTTTCGTCTTCGATCTTAACTGTTTGAATGTATTCCCACCATTCATCCTGAAAGTCATCCCAATTGCGGATGTCCATGATTTTTTTGAAGTGGGTGGAAGAACCTTTACGCTCGTAGACCGATGCAATGAACGTGTGGCACTTTTCAAGCATTTCTGGGTCGTTTGAATTGAGTAAGTAGTACATCAGGGTGTACGACTCGGCGTATTTCAATTTTTGCCCGGTCGAGGCCATGAAGTCACTGGATTGGTAATTCATGACCCGTTGAATGCCGTCAGGGCTGTCATGCTCGCGATGGGTTTCAAAAAACTCCATATGCGGCCGATCGGGGATAAAGGTACGGTCACCAGGATTACCGGACATGCCTTTGGAAAAATAATTGGCAGTTCCTTCCCAAAACCAGCCAGGAACTGCCGGATCATTTCTGGCGAATTCGCGAATCGAGCCATGGGTGATTGCGTGCACACTTTCGTGCATCAATCCTTCCGCGACGCCGTCTTTGAAGTAGCAATAAAGAGTCCGAGTATCGTTCTTAAAGTAGGCGCCGATAGTGCCGCTAAGTGGCGGCATTTCGTCGCGATTGGGGTAAATTTGCACGCGCATCGGGGCACGGATTTCCCAAAAACCGACGATGGATTGAAATGCCTTGAAATAGGCTTGGTACATCTGCTCGAGGTCGGCGCAGGCGTTCAAGATATCGGCAAGATCGCAGGATGCTTGAATGTCAAAGTGGGCAGTGGTGATTTCCCAACCGTCTTGGAAGTGGCCGCGGTGGTATTCGCGCAGCTCTTGGAAATCCATCTTGCCTTTGCCTTTCACCGGGATCTGGTAGATGCCCCGACTCTTGCGATGGCCAAGGGCCTCGTGGGCGGGGCCGTAGTTGGTGTCATCTAATAGTGCGCGCCAAAAGTAAATGTCCGCGTCGCGTAATAAGCCGTTCTCGCGACACCAATTACCCATTTCCGTGCTGCGCTCGGCGTCTGGGGGCTCGCGGAATTCTGCTCGCATTTTGTCCAGGTACTCAGGGTAAATTACCCGCGGGCCGGACATGGAAACGACCTCAGTAAGATCGAAGTGTTTAATGCGAGATTTCTGGGCCAGCCAAACGCCACTTTCATCATTGCGAAGAATGATGCCCTGTAACGGTTTACCTTTGGTGAGCTGGATCGTATCGGGTGGCGGATCTTCGCCGCCGCCTACAACTAGGCAGGCAAAAGTGAGCAATGTAGCCAGCATACAAATAGCATAACTAAACAAAGAGCCGACCGGGGATCAACCCGGTCGGTCTGTTGGAGGCGGCATCTGCCGGGCCTAGACCCGAAAAGGAGTCACTCAATAGCGGTTACTTACCAACCGTATCCGCCAGGTGTGCAGATCATCCAACCGTCAGCGCGTTGTGGATCATAGAAAGGGAAGCCTTCAGCGAAGGAATCTTCGTCTTCTGGGGTAGCGTCCAGAACAAACTTGTAATCGGTTCCGTCGGACTTGAACATGTAGCCATCGGTGGCGTTCGGGTACTGAGAATCCGGATCGCTAGGAAGCGCGGTCAGGAAGTTCGGGACGAGGCCAGGAATGTAACCATCGGCAGCGTAACCTTTTCCTCCGACGTCAGTTGCGTCGCCGAACCATTCACCACTGGTGTTTGGGTAACCGCCATTTTCGTGGTAGTAATCCGCCAGTGCAGACTGTACCGAACGCAGGTCAGCCATCCGGCGGCTATCTCTAGCGGTGGATTGGCCTTCTTGCAGGATAGGTACCAATACCCCAGCCAACATGGCTAGGATTGTGACCACAATCAGCATCTCGATGATTGTGAAACCAGCTTGACGTCGTTTCATTTTTCGTGCTCCTTCTTAAAGTATTCTTGGTGACCACAGTGGGTGGTCACACTCGAATATCGGAATGAGCAGCGCTAATCCTTAGAGAAAATAGTCTCCGAGCTGGAAATGGGGCTATTCCTGCTTGGTTTTACCGGCGTTGGGATTGATCCGCTGGAATGTGATAAATATTGACTGAGTTTTGGCGGAATTCTGGGGAAGTGGGGCTTTGGCCCATGATTGCCCCTTTTCCTGTGTGAAAGGAATCGGCTTTTGTTCCGCGTCGTTCAGCGCTTCGATGAGGAAGGGAGTTTTCGATGAATCTGCGGAACTCAGGATCATCCAACCAAAAGGGTTGGCGTTCCCAGGGCCAGTAAATGAGGCAAAAAAGCTTGCGACGCCGCTCTTTGCTGTGCCTGAGCCTGCCCACGTCCATGGCGTTGTCAATACGGCGAAGGGGCCCAACGAGGTCGCGACGACGCCGCGGGGCATCAATTTGCGCACCAGAACCGCCGACCAACCATTGCCTTCTACGTCGATGGAAAGCGAATCTCTGATTTCTCCTAGGCAATCGCCATCGGGATATTGCACCGCGAGACGGCGCATTTTGACCTTATCCCAGCCTAAATCCTTGAAATTCACCGACATCTTGCGCCGTTCGGCCGACGAATTCAGGAATAGCAGCACATCTTGAGAAGGATAAGCGTCGCCATCGCCGATGCGGAAATTCACCAATTGGGTGAGACTGTCTGCTCCGGGGTTGCTCAACTCAAGCGCATGGAAATGTTGTACCTGGGCTTTGGTTTGAGCCGTCAGTTGCATCAAAGTGTGCGGCAGGGCACCGTCGGCGTCGGCGAAACGGCGCATTAACTCATCTCGAAGCCCGGAAAGGGCGGCGCTAGATTCAGCCATTTCGGGTAAATCAATCAGCTCTAACTGTGGCAATAGATGCAGGTGCAGGCGTATTCCCACCGGCGCGCCATTCTGATAAGCGGCCAAATCTAGCCCGGCAGCGGAAAAAGTTAAGCCCAGGCCAACCTCAGGGGCGAGCAAAACGTTGCAATTGCGGGCGGCGGAACTGCCATTCACGAACTGCAAGATGCCGCCTGCTAGGGCTTCGGAGCGGCGGACTAACGGCGTGTAACTGAGTGCAAAAGTGCCGTTGAGGATGTAAGAATCTGCAGGATCTGCTTGTGCTACAGATAGTTGGCAGCGTTTGCCATCGGCCTGGATGCGCACCAAATCGGGATCAAAATCCATCGGCTGGTCGTTGTGCTTTAAGGCCAATTCACGCAGGATGACGTGTTCCCCCCAAAGCAACTGATGCTCGCCTTCGGTCTCGATCAGGTGGTAACCTGCTTGAGCATTTGCAGCGCAAGGCATTAATGTCACAACGGTTAGGATCAAACTGAAGGGGGCTAGGTTGGAGCGCAGACTCATGGTTCTAAGGTTACGATTACGGGGGCATGATCGCTGGGTTTCGCTTCCCATTTGCCCTTCTTGCGTTCGTCACGATCGATCTCGGAACTGTTGCACATTTGCAGCGCAGGTGCGGTTCCTAGGGCCAAATCAATGCGCAAACCGTGGCCACGGGGGAATCTACCGGCGCGGTAGTCCCACCACGAATATTTGCCGTCTTCCTGATTGTGTTTGCGGTAGAGGTCATTCAAACCCCAGTCCATCAAGGTTTGCAGCGCCCGTTTTTCGGGTTTGCTGTTGAGGATGCGGTCCTGCCAATATTCGGCATCCCAGCAATCTCGGTCCTCTGGGATGATATTGAAGTCACCAAGCAGCACCAACGGCTGGTCGGCGCTGTGTAGCCTATCGATCCAGGTGGCTAAAGCGTCCAGCCACTTGAGCTTGAGTTCGTAATGCGGCGTGCCGATGTCTTTGCCATTGACCACATAAGCGTTGATGAAACGCACTCCTTGGTAAGTGCATGAAATCACTCTGGCCTGTTCCGGCGCCGGATTGCCAGCGAAGCCATTGACGACGTCGTCTAGGGGCTCGCGGCTGAGCAGGGCGACGCCGTTATAGGTTTTCTGACCGTGGACGTCGGCTCGATATCCGACTTCGCGCAATGCTTCGTGGGGGAAATCCTCGTCCACTACCTTGGTTTCCTGCAGGCAAAGCAGGTCCGGTTGGTGGCGTTCCAAGACTCCAAGCACCCGTTCAAGGCGGGTGCGGATGGAGTTCACATTCCAGGTAATGATCTTCATGATAATGAATCAGAGCTTCCCAATAGCGATTGCGGGCGGGTCGCGATTGACTTGATAGGATAGGTTCTCCTCGATTTCATCCATCGTAATCCCTCATGATTTGTGCCCTCTTACTCCTCGCCCTAGGCGCTCAACAAACTTCGGTGCCGTCCATCTCGGACCAACTGCAAACGGTTATGGAGATGGCTCCGACCGAGCACCACCGGGTTTACATCAAAATGGACTCCCACTTGGATTTTGCATACTTTCAATCCAAGACCGAGGGGATGCGCAAATCGGAACGGCGGGAGTTTGTAGTCAATGAACTCAAGGCATTCGCCGACCAGTCTCAGCAGCAAATCCTGCAACGGTTAAGCAATCTACAAACGCAGGCGCATGTTTCAGGAGTGCGCCAACTTTGGATTTGCAACTCGATTCAATTGCATGCCGACGCCACCGCGATTGAGCAGTTGGCCGATATGGACGGCGTCGCTGAAGTTCGATACGACCCTATTCGTGACCCGGCAGAATTGCACGATGTACCGTTGGCAGCTCCGCAGCAACAAGCGTCCAGTTCTCAGAAAGGCGGCAACAATTCCATTACTTATTACTACGGAACGAGTTTTGAAGCTGGGCTAGGCGCCGAGTGGGCGACTGCCGTAACCGGTTGTGGGCGTGTCCAGCTGACGGCGGCCAATGGGCCATACCATGGTAGTCAGCACTTGACGATGGATAGCCATACTGATGGTTGCTACGGCACCGTGACTGCCACCTTGACTGTAGATTTAAGCGCTGCCACGACGGCTGAAGTGCGCTATGCACTGAACGATTATTACGATGAATTGAACATCGGCTCGGACATCTTGCAGGCATCTGATGATGGCGGCGCAAACTGGGTTAAGGTTGCCGATCTGACCGGCACCGATGGCGCCTACACGCTGAAGATTCATAGTTTGGATGGTCTCGGTTTAACTTACGGCCCGAACTTCAAAATTCGCTGGAGTTGGTACGACAACTACAGCATTGCCACCGACGGATTTGGACTCGATGCGATTCAAATTGCCGACGCCTTCCCTCCGCCACCGCCACCATCGCCTGAGCAAAACCTGATTCAACTTCAGGCACCAGATTTATGGGCCATCGGAGTCACCGGTGCCGGAGCGAATCTGCTGAACATTGACTCGGGCGTCGACTACACCCACCCAGACCTAATCAACCGCATTTGGCAAAACCCTGCTGACCCTGCCGACGGCGTCGATAACGACGGCAACGGCTACGTCGACGATGTCATGGGATGGGACTGGGAACTGAACGACAACGATCCTTACCCAAGTGCCAATCACGGAACTGCTACTGCTGGCATCATGGTCGGCGACGGTTCGGCTGGCGTTTATCTGACCGGCATGGCTCCGGGTGCAAGCCTAGCAATCGCGCGCATCAGTGGAGAAGGGGACCATTGGGCCGCGCAACAATGGGCGCTAACCGTGGGCATGGATTGTTCCTCGTCTTCGCACTCCTATAAGTGGTACTTTAATCCGAAGCCGGATTACCACCATCATCGTTTGGTAGAAGACATGGTTTTGGCAGCTGGTGTGATTCACGCCAACTCCATTGGCAATAGCTTCGGTGATCCTAGTGCGCCGATACCGTTCAATATCTCCGCTCCTGGATTGGTGCCGTCCCCATGGCGTCACCCTGATCAGGTGCAAGCCGACGGCGGCGTTTCCGGCGTGATGGCGTGTGGAGGCATTGAATTGGATGACTCTCACTACGGTTATTCGTCGGAGGGTCCATCTGCCTGGGAAGACTTGACTACTTACCAAGGGGGCTACGCTCACAGTCAAGACCCTGCCAACTGGGATTACCCGGTGGGTGGCTGGAGTGGTTCTGGCCAAGGCTTGTTGAAGCCCGACGTCGTGACTTACACCAATGTGGTGACCACCGATAACGGTGGCGGCTACCTCGGCAGCTTTGGTGGAACGTCAGCTGCGACTCCACACCTAGGCGGTGCATTGGCATTGATGGTTTCTGCCAACCCTGAGGCCCTGCCGCGCCAGATTTGTGAAGCATTGCAAATCACCGCCGAAGACTTAGGTGCACCAGGTAAGGACAATTTGTTTGGCGCCGGTAAAGTGCAAGTCAAAGACGCCGCGTTGCGTTTGATGCACTTGGTGACCGCTCAAGATAGTACGCCGAGCATTAACAGCAATGCGCAAGTGGGCATGACTGGTCCTGCTGATCAACCATACGGTTTGTTCTATGGTTTGAGCCTGGGTTCTACCGTCATTCCTGGATACGGCACCTTGGGCATTCAAAACGCCAAGCTAGTGAAGCAGGGCAATTTGGGTGCAGCTGGTTTTGATACCGCTTCTGCATTCATTCCTAACAACGCCGGTTTGGTAGGCACCAAGGTGTACACCCAATCGATTTGCGACGACAGCAGTGGTGCTTCGGGTGAAATCCTATTTTCGCTGATCGAAGTGATGACCATCGCGCCTTAAGTAAATGCTCGGTCGATTTTTTCTGCTGTCCGCTGTGGGGTTTTTTGCGCTCGGCGGACAGCATTCTTTATTTGCTCAGGTGCAAATGGGCAAAGATTGGGCCGCGATTGATTTCGAAGACTCGCCCATTCCACATAGCGATAATTGGCATGTCATTGAATTTTTTAGTGACAAAAAACAAGTGCAAATTTTACGCTTGGGCGCGGCGCAGATGGCCTTGGTCAACGGTGTCCCCGTCGCCAATTCGGTGAATCCTGTTATGGTACGTAAGGGCAAAAACACTTTGATGGTGAAATCAAAGCTGCCGGCGAAGGATCAGTTGAAATGGGAGCATCCGATAGCCCCACTGTTTTTTGACGTCGCCGACATTCAAGCCGTCGCTTGGAATCCAAAGTTGGAGGGCGGCACCCAAGAAATTTTGGTGGTGAATGCGTCGTTGCAAACAGTGCCTTTGCTTTATTTGATTTGCGGTGGTGTGGGGCCGTTTCAGCGCAAACGGGTGCCGACTTTGCAAGGAATGCCGCCTTTGTCGGTGACCAGAGTTTCTTTGCCACTGGTGGCCAAAAGCGAAAATCCAGACGACGTCAGACCAGAAACTTATCCGCTCTTATTGTCCATTGCTGGACTAGCGGACGCCGAACCGCTGGTTCAATTTATTCGCATTCCCAGCCGCGACCCGAGGCCATCCGATCGGGAAGATCCTTACGATCCTGCTGACCGGCCTCAACGGTTTTTAAGTGAATTAAGGGCGGAAGGCACGATTATCTCTCGGGGGCTTGTTCCGGCTCCGCCATTTTTTGCCAACGTGGAGCAATTGCAACCTGGAGTTAGCTACAGCAGCGCTGACAAGCCAATCAATGCGGTGCTTGAATGGGCAGGGCGAAATGACGCCGAAAAATTGCAGCTGAAATTAAATCCAAAGGTCAGGTTGATGAATATCCGATTGGATCCAATCTCGGTCATCGATCAAATTTTTCTGGCGCATGAACAGGAACAACAAACTTGGTCACGCGCGGATTTAGGCGATTTGTTTTGGGCCGAATGGGATGGCAAACAATGGTCTTTGCATAACAACGGTGTGCCCGCCATTCATAAAGGCGTGCATCGCAGCGGCCCAGTTAGCTCCGCACTCCTAGATGCTGTATGGGTCTACGGCACCGCTGGTAGCGCTGATGAGAACGAGCAGATTTTGCGCAAGCTAAGACTTGATAGTGGCCGCTGGATGCGCGCCGACGCAAACAGCAAGTTGGCAATGATTTCCGACCGCGAATTCCTGCGCAAAGACCGCCCCCAAGATTTCAGCGACCGCAATTTGGTGCTCATCGGCAATGCTGATACCAATCTTGCATGGGGTGATTTGGCGGCGGAAGATATGCCGCTGAGATTCAAGCGCGGCGAAATCGGCGTCGGCAGCCGCAACGTCAAAGCTGACGATGGCTGTGGCACGCTACTTCAACCCCACCCAAACGACCCATACCGCCTAATCCTATTCCTCGGCGATACCGGAATACCTGGTTCGCAGCGTTCTTACGGCATCGATCCCTCTGCGATGAAGCGCCAGGACTATGCCGTGAAATACCCGCGATCGGAGCATTTTTCCACGCCTCAAGCCTCCGGTTGCTTCGACCACCGTTGGCGCTTTGCCGAGCAACCTGACGTCGCCGAAATCCGCTAAACAGGGCCAATTTTGGGCCGAGCTGGAGCGGATTTGACATCTTCCGGTTAGGGCTGCGGCGCTACAATACGCGGTCCATGAGCATGACCGCTTCTTCCATTGATTTGTCCTTCCTCAAGGAGTTGGGTATTGCCGAGATGAACTCGGGTGCCTACTGCGGGGAATGGCTTGAGTGCAGCGGCTCGGTCCTTGATGTGACCAGCCCTGCTACCGGCGAAAAAATTGCGTCGGTCAAGCAAGCCAATGCCGCCGACTATGAAAAAGTCGCCGCCGCCGCCCACGCGGCATTTTTGAAATGGCGCGAGCTGCCAGCGCCGTTACGCGGTGAATACGTGCGCCAAATCGGCGAAAAAATGCGTGAGTTCAAGGACCAGCTAGGCAAGTTGGTGACCTGGGAGATGGGCAAAATCTATCAGGAAGGTCTCGGCGAGGTGCAGGAAGCCATCGATATTGCTGACTTTGCGGTCGGCCAATCGCGCATGCTTTACGGTTTGTCGATGCACTCCGAGCGGCCGCAGCACGCGATGCGTGAGCAGTGGCATCCGTTGGGAGTGGTCGGTGTAATTTCGGCCTTTAACTTCCCGTCGGCTGTTTGGGCTTGGAACTCGATGTTGGCGATGATCTGCGGCGATAGCACGCTGTGGAAGCCGAGTTCGAAGACGCCTTTGACTGCGATTGCGATGACCAAGGTTGCGGTGCAGGTGCTGGAGCCATTGGGCTTGGGCGCGGTACTGAGTTTGGTAATTGGCCGTGGATCCGAAGTCGGTGAGTTGGTGCTTGGGGACAAGCGCGTACCACTGGTTTCCGCGACCGGTTCCTGCAGCATGGGCAAACACGTCGCCGAAAAGATGGCGTCGCGTTATGGCCGCACGATATTGGAGCTGGGTGGCAACAACGCCGTCGTCGTCATGGAAGACGCCGATCTGGAAATGGCTTCGCGCGCGATCATGTTTGGCGCCGTGGGTACCGCCGGTCAGCGTTGTACTTCTACTCGACGCGTTTTGGTGCAGAAGGGTGTGCGCGACAAGTTGGTCAAGCGCTTGCTCGAGCTATACGGCAAGGTGTCCATCGGCAACCCGCTGGGCGACCACTTGATGGGCCCAATGATCGACGATGGCGCAGTTCAGGACGTGCTGGATTCCATCGCCAAGGTCAAAGAAATGGGCGGCGAAATCCTGTGCGGTGGTGAAAAATATCAGCCAGAAGGTTGTGAAGGTGGTTCTTACATGACTCCATGTATTGCAACTGCCGAAAATCACTGGCAAGTCGTCCAAGACGAAACTTTCGGCCCGCTGCTTTACATCATCGAGGTCGACGACCTGGAAGACGCGATTCGCGTTCACAACGATGTGCCGCAGGGCTTGAGCTCTTCCATCTTCACCATGAACATGCGCACCGCCGAGCGTTTCTTGGCTGCGACCGGTTCCGACTGTGGCATTGCGAACGTCAACATCGGCACTTCCGGCGCTGAAATCGGTGGCGCTTTCGGTGGCGAAAAAGAAACTGGCGGTGGCCGTGAATCCGGTTCAGATTCATGGAAGGCATACTGCCGACGTCAAACCAATACGGTGAACTGGAGCGCGGAACTGCCGCTGGCCCAAGGCATCACTTTCGATCTGGACTAATTACGGGTTTGATCGCACACTAAGTCCGCACCTCATTTGGGGTGCGGGCTTTTTTCGTGATGTTCTCCACTCAATCCCCGTTTCTTCCGTTGACTCGACGCTTGCTCCAACCATTAATTGCTGGCCTGCTAGTGGGTGCAGCGTTGCCGGCTGCGGCCCAAGAGGTTGACCCTGGTGGCATTCCGAGTGAATACAACGTCGTTTGGAAACAGCCGAGCAAGGATGCATCAGAATCAATGCCGTGCGGTGGCGGCGACATCGGCCTGAATGTTTGGGTCGAGAACGGCGACTTGTTGTTTTATATGCAGCGCAGTGGCAGCTTGGCGGAGACGAATGAGTATTTGAAATTGGGGCGAGTTCGGTTGAACCTAGAACCCAACCCTTTCGCAGAGGGAGGAATCTACTTCTCGCAATCGTTAATGTTGCGCGAGGGACATGTGGAAATCCACGGGGCTCAGGTCCGTCCAGATGGCTCAGTATTTGTGGTGGGGATCCGGATTTGGGCGGAAATCGAAAGGCCGATTATCCATGCCGAAGTGATTGCGTCGGATGAGGTGCAAGTTCGCGCCATTTATGAAAACTGGCGCATTGAGGACCAGCCGATGCCCCACGGCGATCGCCGCCGTTCGTTTTTTACTCTCGACCAATATCCTGGCGAGGTAACACTTTCCAAAGATGCAATCGAGCACGTAGAGGATGGCGTGATGTTCTTTCACCGTAATCCCGTTGACGGCACTACCGTGGATTTATTAGTCGAGCAGCAAGGGCTAGGTGAATATCGTGACCAAATTCGCGATGACCTCAGTAACCGCACCTTCGGTGGCATGATGACCGGCGAAGGATTTGTTGCCGCCGGGGTGACTGAGGGTCAATACCAGGATCTGGAATATCGTGGTTGGGTAATGCAGTCAAAAGTTAAGGCAAAAAACCACCACCTGCGTGTTGTGACCCACATTGACCAAGCCCAAACTCTGGATCAATGGAAGAGTGAATTGCGTCAGGCCGTGATTGCATCGGCGCGAGATTACGAGGCGGCTCGAATCAAGGCTTTGGCTTGGTGGGCGGAATTTTGGGACCGCAGTTGGATTCAAATTAATCCCGAAAATCCGGATGACCAAAATGCCGCTTGGCGAGTAGGACGGAATTACAACCTGTTCCGCTACCAACTCGGCTGCAATGCCTTTGGTAAATACCCCTCTAAGTTTAATGGTGGCAACTTTACCTTTGACGCCAACTTAGTTGGTGCAAGAGGGCGCGGCCTTGGACCTGACTGGCGCGATTGGGGCGGCGGCGTCTTTACCGCCCAAAATCAACGCCTACTCTATTGGCCGCTGTTAAAGAGTGGCGACGTCGACGCGATCTTGCCGCAACTCGAGCTTTACCGCAAAGCATTGCCGGGTGCCCTGACGCGGGTGAAAGCCAATTTTGGACATGATGGGGCCGTTTTCAGCGAATACATCAGCGTGCCGGGTTTGGCACTTGGTGCCGGTTATGGTTGGAAAAGTGGTGGTCGCCTGCGGGGTACGGAAATTCCATTTGGTGATGCGCGAGCCGATGCCAACCGTGGCTACAACAATCTGGTCGAGAAGGGGATCATGGCCAACCCGGTGATTTCTTATCACTGGACTTCGCAGCTGGAACATGCGTACATGATGCTCGAGTACAGCCGATTCACTGGTGCCGACATCAGTCGCTATATGCCGTTTATTGAAAACGCGCTGATCTTCTTCGACGAGCATTACCGATTGCGCCAAAAAATGCGCAACGGCGTGGAGCTCGACAAAGACGGCAAATTGGTCATATTTCCTTCCACTTCGTGCGAGACCTACCGCGGCGCAACCAACCCGGCTGACGTCGTATCCGGTTTGCAAGCATGTTTGCTCGCTATGTTGGAACTCGACGACGATGTGTTTAGTTCACGCGATAAGGATTACTACCGCGCATTTTTGAATTCCATCCCAGCGCTAACCTTCGCCGAATCCAATGGCGTAAGAATTCTCCATCCCGCCGCAAGTTGGAAGAGCTCCCAAAACATGGAATGCCCGCAGTTTTATCCGCTGTTCCCATTCAATCGTTTTGATTTGATGGGGGACGACGGCGAGCATTTGCAAACCTTCCGCGATACTTGGAAGCATGGCACCTTCGCTAAGGGTATGGTGCAAAGTTGGCATCAAGACGGCATCTTTTTCGCTCGCATGGGGTTAGTCGAGGAAGCAGCGAGCTATAACCGTCGAAAGCTCGACGACAGTCCGCGACGCTTCCCTACTTTTTGGGGTCCGGGTCACGATTGGGTGCCGGATCACAATTGGGGCGGCAGTGGCATGATCGGTTTGCAAGAAATGGTTATGCACACCGTCGGTGACAAAATTTTGCTGCTACCGGCATGGCCAAAAACTTGGGATTTGGACTTTAAATTACACGCGCCGCAGCAGACTACAGTCGAGGGGCGCTACCGAGATGGCAAGTTATTGGAATGGTCCGTCACTCCTGAATCGCGGCGGGCGGATGTGACCGTGGTCGGCGCAAATGACTAGGCCGCCAATCGACCGCCTTCACCCGCAGACCTAGAATAGTGGCTTCATTTTGCCGTCTCCATGGCAAGAATCGTGACGTCGACGAACGTGAATACGAACCCTCCCAAGTCCGTTGATCCAGCAGCTGAGGCTCTGGCTCGATCCGCTGTGAAATGGCGCGTCAAAGTCGAGCAGGAGCTCAAGGGCGCCGATTTCGAACGCACTTTGGTGCGCCAAACTATCGACGAATTGCCGCTGCAGCCGGTTTATGCCAACTGCATTGAAGAGGAATGTGATTCCGACTTCGCGGGTTGCGTGGAGAAAGGGCTGGACAGTCTTCCCGGCCAACAGCCGTACATCCGCGGTCGAAAGAAAGCATCGGGCAAACGCGCTTGGACCATCATGGTGGCGGTGGATTTGGCCGACGCCGACGCCAATGCGAAACTGCATGATGATCTCGCTGGAGGCGCTGATGGCATTTGGCTATGGGCAAAACAAGAAGCTGATTTGGCGGCTTTGCCACGGGCGTTAAAAGGGGTACAGCCGCAGGCGTGTAGTTGGCTGTTGACCGCTCCTGGCGATAGGGGTGGCGAATTGGGCGGGCGTTTAAGCACCGCATTTTCAGCCTGGTTGGCGGAACAGGGCGTGGACGCAGCCGACGTCGGCATGCATGAGCCGCAGGATTGCTTGGATACTTTGCGCCATCACATGGCAGGCGCAACTGAGTCGCAGGAATTGGCGATCGCCCTGGCGATGTTGGTCGAATTGTTACGGACTGAGGAAGAGCAAAACCGCGATTTGGCCGACGTAATACCACCATTGGTTATGCGTTTTGGCATTGCGCGCGACACTTTTCTGGAGTTGGCCAAACTGCGTGCGGCGCGCGGATTGAGCCTACGCGTCCTCGAATCCTGCGGCCTGGCCGATGCGCCGGTGCCCGCGATCCACGCCGTAACTTCGCCGCGCACGCTCGCCAAGCGCGACCCATGGGTCAACATGTTGCGCGCGACCACTCAGTGTTTTGCCGCAATTCTTGGCGGAGCCGAAGCAATTACCTGCCTGCCTTACGATTCGATTCCCGGGCCAGCGTCGGAACTTGGGCGACGCGTGGCGCGCAATACGCAGTTGATTTTGGATGAAGAATGCCACTTAGGCGACGTCGCCGATGCGGGGGGCGGAGCTTATGCGTTAGAAAACTACACCCGCATGCTCGCTGAGCAGGCCTGGAAGGGTTTTCAGGAAATTGAAAAACTGGGCGGCTACAGCGCGGTGACTGCCAGTGGATGGCTGGCGGATTGGCTGCAGCAAAGTCACGGTGAACGGCGCGAGGGTATTCGTAAACGTAAGCTTCCGATTACTGGGGTCAGTGAATTCGCGAACCTGGACGAAGTTTTGCCTGATTCTATGAGGCCGGCAACACCGGCAGGTGAAAAGCAGACTGCCGCCAGCGATGGCGAGGGGGGAAAGGCAAATTGCCACAGCGGCATGGCGCATCATCGCGACTCGGAAGAATTCGAAGCCTTGCGTGATTGGGCCGATCAATGGCAGCAGCTACACGGCGTCGCACCGACGGTTTTTGTGCACACCTTGGGCGACGTCACCCAATTCGGTCCAAGATTGGATTTTGTACGCAACTTTTTTGCCGCTGGCGGATGGCGGGTAGATGTCAGCGAATCGGTGGAACAATTTGCTTCCAGCGGAGCCGTCGCCGCGTGCATGTGCGGTTTGGATGAAAGCTACGAGGAGCAAGGCGAACTTGCTGCACCACAACTCATGATGATGGGCGCCAAACGCATCCTTCAAGCCGGCAAAGGCAATGACGGAATTTACGTCGGCTGTAATGCTTGGCAAATTTTGAATGAATTGAAAGAGTTGCATCAGCAAGTAGCCGCGGCAAGTATCGGCGCCAGCAACCAGGAGGCTGAGTGATGAGCCAGATTCCTGATTTCACGGAAGTCCCTGTTTGGCAAACGCCGGAGGAGGTCGAACGCAAAGCAACCTACACCGCCGACGATTTGGCGGAGGTGCAGCATTTGGGCAGCATGCCCGGAATTGAACCGTTTGTGCGCGGTCCGTACACGACCATGTATGTGCGTCGGCCGTGGACTATTCGCCAGTACGCTGGTTTCAGCACCGCCGAAGAATCGAATGCGTTTTATCGTCGCAACCTTGCGGCAGGGCAGAAAGGATTGTCGATTGCTTTCGATTTGGCGACTCACCGCGGTTACGACTCAGATCACGAACGAGTGACCGGCGACGTCGGTATGGCGGGGGTGGCAATTGATTCGATTTTGGATATGCGCGTTTTGTTCCAAGGCATTCCATTGGATCAAATGAGCGTGTCAATGACCATGAACGGCGCGGTGTTGCCAATTATGGCGTTGTTTATCGTCGCCGCCGAAGAGCAAGGCGTGGCCCCGGAGCAGCTGACCGGCACCATTCAGAACGACATTCTGAAGGAGTTTATGGTGCGCAATACTTATATCTATCCGCCGACGCCGTCGATGCGGATCGTTGCCGATATTTTTGCGTACACTTCGGAAAAAATGCCGAAGTTCAACAGCATTTCAATCTCCGGTTACCACATGCAAGAAGCCGGCGCGACCGCTGACATCGAACTGGCCTACACCATCGCCGACGGCCTCGAATACGTGCGCACCGGCATCGCTGCGGGTATGGACGTCGATACTTTTGCACCGCGCCTGAGTTTCTTTTGGGCCATCGGCAAGGACTTCTTCATGGAGGTCGCAAAATTGCGCGCGGCGCGTTTGCTGTGGCATGAATGCATGCTGCAGTTTGAACCAAAAAATCCAAAATCGACGATGCTGCGGACGCATTCGCAGACGTCGGGTTGGTCGTTGACGGCGCAGGACGTTTACAACAACGTGATTCGCACCAGTATGGAAGCGATGGCCGCAACTCAAGGCCACACGCAATCGCTGCACACCAATTCGCTCGACGAGGCACTCGCTTTGCCGACGGATTTTTCGGCGCGCATTGCTCGCAATACGCAGATTCAACTGCAACAAGAATCCGGCACTTGCACGCCAGCTGACCCTTGGGGCGGTTCTTATTACGTCGAAAAACTGACCCACGATTTGGCGGCGCGCGCGCGCGAGCACATGGCTGAAATCGATGAACTAGGCGGCATGACTAAAGCCATTGAGGCTGGAATTCCAAAGTTGCGCATCGAAGAAGCGGCGGCGCGGGCACAGGCGCGGATTGATTCGGGTCGGCAGACCATTGTCGGGATTAATAAGTTCAAGCCGGAGCATGAGGAAGACATTCCTGTACTGTCGGTGGACAACGCGAAGGTGCGGGATTCTCAAATTCAACGCTTGCAAAAGTTGCGCGCAAATCGTGATGAAAGTGCGGTCCAGCAAAGCCTTGCCGCGCTGACTGCATGCGCCGCCGCTGGCGATACGCAAAGTGATCCTGATGCTGGCAACCCCGACGCCAATCACGGCAACTTGCTGGATCTGGCCGTCACCGCAGCGCGGGCTCACGCAACCGTCGGCGAGATCACTTCCGCCTTAGAAAAAGTATTCGGTCGCCATCAAGCGCAGATCCGCAGCATCTCGGGCGTGTACAGTGGCGAAATGGGCGAGCAGAATGACGCCGTCGCCGCAGTGCGTGCGCAAGTGGACACCTTCCAAAATCAAGAAGGACGTCGGCCGCGCATTTTGGTTGCCAAGATGGGGCAGGATGGCCACGACCGCGGCCAAAAAGTCATCGCCACTGGCTTCGCGGATCTCGGTTTCGACGTCGATATAGGATCGCTATTCCAAACCCCGGCAGAAACCGCGCGCCAAGCAGTCGAAAACGACGTGCACATCATCGGCGTCAGTTCCTTGGCTGCAGGCCACCTAGTATTGGTGCCCGCATTGGTTGCAGAATTGGCCCAACAAGGTCGTTCCGATATCCTGGTCGTCGTCGGTGGGGTCATTCCGCCGCAGGACTACGACGCGCTGCATGAAGCTGGCGCCGCTGCAGTTTTTGGCCCGGGCACGGTGATCGCTGATGCGGCGCAAAAATTGTTGACCGAACTAATTCTGAAAAGCTGAGGACGCTGGAATTTGTGGATCGTGGAATTATTTTGATTGCTTGCTACCTTCAGTTAACTTGTCATCTTTGGGCATTCCCCTTGCTAGCAGTTTTCTTGCAAGGGGAAATATTAGGTAGAAACCGCAATCTACTCCACCATAAGATAAACCCGTTTGATGCCATTCCAGCTTGGAACGGTTTTTTCCCAGGTAATAGCAAAGTAATCCGGATTCGCGACTCCTGCTTCAAAATGATAAGCGGCTGCGGGCCTTCGAATTCCCTGGAATAGGCTTGTGTCCTGATCTAAAATTTTCCAATCGCCTGGGGCGTAGGGATCCCAACTAATCAAGTCTCTAGCACTTGAAACGGGAAAGCCAGTAAAGGAAACTCTCGCCGCATAGCAACGCCTAATAAATGGATTGCTTCTGCCCATAAGTGGGACCGGCCTGTCATCCCATTCGGCTAGGTCGTTTGGCCAATCCAAGAATATTGGATACGGAATATCGAATGTTGGAGGCTTTGCCAGGCTGCCTTCGTCATATTCCCAGCGCTCAAGTACTACACCGCCGGATTTGTCGTTCGCGTCAGGGTGAGAATTGTTCGTCCCAAACGCAATTGAAGCAACATGCTCAGATGTATCGGCTGTGTAGGATGAGATCATTGGTCGTCTACGCCACGCGTACTGGTCGCTTGCGCTTGGTGTTTTAATGGTCTTTGTGGCCTCAGCTTCCCATTCCCCACTGCTTTGAAGCTTTATGTATTGGAGTTTAATCTTGCCCTCAGCAACTTCAGTTGGGATGCCAGACAATGGGGTGACCGTTTTTTTAGTTTGTTGTTCAAAGGCCACCCAAAAGGCATTTTCTTCAGATGAAGGTGCTAGATCTGGCAAAATTAATCCCGGCGAAGCCTGACCAGAAGGAGCCAGGGTTCCGTTAAATGCTATGTTTTGCTTCAAATCTAAGAAAGTGGAATTTACGCTTATTGTTGGAGGTGTTGTTGATGTGTCTAGGCCACAAGTCGCGACCCTTAAGTCAAATTTTCTTGTATCATCTCCGGAAGTGCTAAAAAATGTTTGATTGGGATAAACCACGGCGGCCGTGTAAGGCGAATTGGGGTCACTTGGAGAGTTGAGTTGAACGGCATCTACGACACCCGCGCATTCTTTAAGTTCGAGGAATAGAGCTTCATTTGTGCCAGGCACATGTTGGTCAATAATTGCCCCTAATCCTTTAATGCCGGTCGGATCACCATGGATTACCATCTTTTTGGGATTCATAGACTTTTCTACCCACGCACATTCGAGCACAGCAGGTTGGCGACTATTGGTTGTTGGTGTTGCCCCGCCGTAAAGCCTTGTCCAAACCACGAAAAATCTATCATCGACGGCAACGACATCCGGGCGTTCGCAGCGAACAAGGTCCACTTGAAGGGAGGTGATTGGAGAATGATCGATACTGCCAATTACTTGAGAGTCAATATGATTCCAAGATTCAACGCCATTGATGATTTGGTATTCAAAATAGGCGACTTCAACCTGCTTAAGTTCTCCGAAATGTGTTTTAGATGCGTTGAAGTCGTCCTTGCGCGTTGTGTGAAAAGCGACCAAGATATCTTTACTGCTATTCATTGAAATTGTTCCGTGATCGGCATCGCGCTGGCTCGATCCAACATCTTCTGGCAGTCCGGTGCCATCTACAGCCAAAGGGACACCCAATGGGAAGGTGGCATTTCTTTCAATTGCCTGTGATGAAACGGGAGATGAGAAAATTAGGATGGTAAATGCAGTTGCTATCGCTTTCATGGTTATTTCAGGTTCTTTTGAGCAGACCGGCTCAAGATTCCATTGAAGCGTAAAAAAAAAAAGTGATAGAATGTCAAGAGAGAAATCACTTTCATGAATATCCGCGGCTGTAAATGGAATTTGTTGACGCTAGCAACAGGACTCCTTTTGGCCTGTGAAGGGCTGTCACAGGAGGGGCGAATCATTGGGTTAAATGGTGATGTCCACTCTGTAAATTTGACGAAAGGAACTACCAACCTTATCGGTTGGACAGGACATCATGATCACTTTTGGGGAACGATGGCCATGGACAGCCAAGGTCAGCTTTTTTCTGCCACTGGAGACTGGATAGATAAATTTTCGATTTATGAAATTGATCCCGATACTGGTAGCGCTACATTTGTTGTTGATACGCAATTGACGGAGATCGGAGCGATGGCTTTTGACGACAATGACAACCTGTATCTTGCGCATGATCCATCATGGCCAACCTCTGGGGGGATCTATGAACTTCACACAGTTGACCTGATTTCTGGCGCGACCACATTAATTGGTGTTTCTGGCACCGTCAATTTATTAGCGATGGATTTCTTCGACGGTGAAATGTACGGAAACACGACTTCCCATGGACTTGTGAAAATCGACCTGGCAACTGGGCTAGCCACTGATGTCAATCCGGAATTTATTGGACCGCCCGGCATGACTATGAGCATGTGTTTCGACGGTGATGGATCCCTTCATTACATTGACGGCGCCAATTGGATGTTAGATAAGGATTCGGGAATTCGGCACCCGGTGGGCTGGATGGATGTATTTGGATTTTGGGGGGGGATGGAGTTTATAGATGGCCCAAACCCTAAAATTTCTTTGACCATTGTCGGAACCACCAAACATTACATGGGCGGAGTTATTCGAGGGGCGACTCCTAACGGCACCGTTGCAGTTTGGTGGTCTATTGGAAACAGTGGGGTGGGTACCATTCCTTCTGGGTTTACTTGTTCCGGACTTAGAATGGACATTGGGCCAAACCTTAAATTCTTGACTAGGGCTATTGCCGATGCCGGTGGTGAAGCGATTCTTGGACCCAGCCCTACGCGAGTACCGGCTTCGGTTGCTGGTAACGTTTGGCTTCAGGCGGTCGACCTGACTACGTGTGTGAAAAGTAATAAGATTTTGATTTACATCTAGTGATTTACTTCAGGCCTTTGATCGTCACGGTAGCGGGTGAACTACTGCGGAAGCTCCTCGATTTGAATCAAGCCTAAGTCTAGGTACTGGCCGCCGCCTGTTTGAGTGCAAGTGGCGGCTATGACATTCAGGGTGGTATTGAGCAAATCCATGTGCTCGGGTCGCAATGGCACCAGCACATAACCGGTGATGTAGCCCTTCAAATCGGCGATCAATACTCCGTTAAGGTAGACCTGGCAGTCCTCGTCATGATGAATGCGCAAGTGCAGTACACCAAGCGGTGGACCGGCCCAACCAAAAGCACGGCGCAGCCATATTTGCTTGCTATCCCAAACTGTACGCACGACGGATCCTGGGGTGCCTGGAGTGCCGAATCCGGCTTGAGCGCGATTCCACTTTGAGTCGTCAAACTCGGGCTTCATCCAATCATCAGCAGGAACATCTATGGTAAAGTTCCAATCGCGCGGACTATCCTCAGCGTCCTCTAAAACTGGATAGAAGTTGGGCGCTGGCAAAAACAGTTTCTGGTTAATTTCTCGCACCCGATCAGCATCCATTTTCAGTACCGCGCGGTCGTAAGTCAGCAGGCCATTGACCTCAATTTCTACGTCGGATACTTGGGTGTAAATCGCCGCGTTTAAGCCGTCCCCAATCATCGGTCGCAAATTGGTGATGAGTTGTTCGTAGGCGCTGGTCAAGGCGTCGGTGGTATCGTAACTGCGATAACCCCAGTTCTTCTTCTCTTGCCAAGTATGACCTTCTACCGGCAAACCAAGTCCTCCAAATTCACCGAGCACTGCTGCGCGTTTGGCATCTAATGGCGGAATAGCAGGGCCGGGATAGGCATGAATATCAAGCATTTGTCCCACTGGTCGATCGACCCAACCACTAACCGCATCGAGCCACCGCGTAGGGTCTTTCTGCCTCACAAATCTAGCGATGCGCGCAGTTTCATATTGTCCCCAACCTTCATTAAACGGAACCCAAGCCACTACGCTGGGATGGTTTTGCAATCCATCGATGATGCTGTGAAATTCCACTTCAAATTGCAACGATGACGCCGCGTTGCGTGCAACAACCGGATCATTTGGCCCTATGGAGCGATCCCCACTTGGCATGTCCTGCCACACCATCAGGCCCAAACGATCGCACCACGCATACCAGCG
>JACKQG010002032.1_pt1 | contig 27001 bp, 26 predicted proteins | sample 8237621 | NCBI WGS metagenome assembly JACKQG01 (sample SAMN15677084, study PRJNA649215) | marine metagenome | biome: marine; feature: Black Sea; material: saline water; isolation source: suspended particulate matter (SPM) from the Black Sea western gyre | collected 2013-06-09/2013-06-10 | depth... | reverse complement strand
CTTTCGGGCAAGCCCTACTCACGGGTACGTTCGACAGATCTCCCTGGATAAGACGCACAACCTTCGCTGCGCAAGCTCTCGATTTACCAAGGGGGACGAACGACAACGGTTTCGTGATGCTGGGCCCACTCACCGATCCCCACCGGCCTTGTATCGAGTTTCTGTCCGTAACCTCGCAGCATTGGTGAGAATGCGGCCGACGACGAACCGAATGTCGGCTTAACGAACGCATTCGCAGGCTTCCTCCCCACGCCCGGTCACCCGGGCCGCAGTTGCCCTCACCTAGTACTTGGCTTCTCCAAATCACAGTTGGTATACTGCCTTTCTGAAAGAAGTTCGTTCTCGTACAGGGGACTTGCACCCCACAAGTTGTGCGCCGTGCCAGGCGTACCAACCGGTTGAACGTGAGCGGCGGTCGACGTCCGACTTGAAGCAACGGTTTTTGGCCGCCGCCACGTTAACCGAAACGTTCGTCGACTAGACCTCAGAACCCGGAGGCCCAAATCATGGCCAGAGGATTCATCTACGTTGTGACGACGCTCACGCGGGGCTATGTACAGAAAGCGTTCCGGAATGTGCCGACGCAGTGGGGAGATCGGTTGTACTTCGGACCCTGCAAGAAACCGATGCGCCCCAGAATGCGGCCCGGCGACTACGTCTTTGGGATTTCTCCCAGCAGCACCCCGACGCGGCGAATTGTCTTCGTGGCACAGATTGAGGAACGCATGCGGTTCGCCGAGGCGTACGAGCGTTTCCCAGAACTCCGCGGCCCTGAAGGGCCGATACACGTGCGGCCTGTCCACGGAACAGGGCCTTTCCCTACATCAGAATACCAGCACATTCCCGACGCAATGCACGGGACGAAATGGAAGGCTGACCTGAGAACCCGCGAGCTAGATGTCTTTTTCATGTGTGCTCAAGTGAATGGCTGGATAGGCCGCTGGCTGGGTCCGTGTGGCCCGCAAATCGACGCGGAGATACTGGCGTTCCTGCGGACTTGCAGCGTTCACGGATCTTCGGGCTGCCTGAGCCCGCGGAACGCCGATGCCACCATCGACAATCCAGTCGCACATGGCCGTCTTTACACGGGCCTGCACCTGGAGACAGATCAAGCGGAACGACTGTTGGAACTTTGCGCCGCCCGCATGACGGATAATGGCGACGATTTTGACCGCGTTGTCACACCGCAACGCTCACGCAGAACAGGCCGTGGCGGTACCGTGGTCAGAATGCCTCCTGAATGCCGCTAAAGGCTTCCTTGATGGGTACGCTCATGGCAGATCGGATACTCTTCCTTCGCATCGGAATGGACCTTGGGTTCGGTGGATTGGGGCCACTGTTTCCAGACGGAACCTTTGAGTATGTACCTATCCCGGACAACCCAACGAAAACGTCCTCTCGGACGCTAGTGTTTTCGCAAGTCCCATGCAGATCGGCGGTGGACATTGAGCAGTTCGTTCCGGCCAAGTATCGCAATGGGCCTGCTCACCTTGATCCCGAATTCGAAACCTTCACGTATGGCGACCCAACGCCAAACAAACGCGGACAACTCCTGCGTTTGAGTTGTGGCGACATCCTTGTCTTCTATGCTGGACTTCGGCCACAGGAACAACGGCAGGGCTCTCGACTCTTCCTAATCGGGTACTTCACCATCGCAAACGCTTACGCCGTGACGGCTACGGATGGTTGGCCTCCGACCTCCTTGAGACACCTTTGGAACAACGCGCACTTGCGTCGCAATGCCTGCGACCCTGGTCTCGTCGTCGTGCAAGGTTCACCGGACGGTAGTCGGCTACTACGAATTGCGGTACCATTGTCTGATGATCGACAGGCCGTCCTTCCGGAAATGGAACGTAGACTTGGCATCACCGGTTCCGTCAAACGAGCAGGTGCCGGAAGGTGGATTCCCGGCACACATGTGACCAGCGTCGCCCGATGGCTCTACTCGTTGGAAGCATCCAATGGAGATCAACGCGAATCGTCGAACTAGGCGATGCAACGGAGCGGCTTACGTGTAACCGCTCCGACGTGATAGACTGATGGAGAACTGTGAACTGCTGCGGGCGACTTGCCCATGGTCCGCCGCCCGCTGATCGTGGTCGTTCTGTTCCTGAAGGTGATTGCGTCTCTCGATGGTACGGAATGCAAAACACACGTTCAGCCGTCGATTCTACTTTGCCTTCTGCATCGTAATCGGTCTGCTGTGCGCTTTCGAGTTCTATAGCCTAGCCATCGCCTTATTCGCAACTACCCTACTCCATTTTGCCCTGCTACTGATCGGCCGGGGAAAAAGGACAGGCATCTTCTTTTGGCTGACTCGGGATTGGAGCGGAAAGAAGAAGAACCTGGAGGAAGAGACAGTCGCACGCGCTGGGGCGCGTCATCGAAAAGCGATGGAAAGGACGCAGACGAGGTGGGGGCACACCTGCACCAATGACGGCTTCGCAATTGCGTATTGTGCCTTAGATCATCCCTGTTCCATCGTGATGTGTCCGCCCAATGTGTAGGCCGCCGGATATCCGATGCGCAGTCCATAGAGAACGGCATCTGATCGTTTCGCCAATGCCCGTTTGGGCGCCTGCAAATCATCGTCGTCCACTTCATATTCACCGGTTTCGATGTCGATCACGACGAACTTGCCTTTGTTCCCGACCTCAACGTCTTGGCGAATCTGCTGCTCGCAAACCTCTTCGCCGCGCGATTCGACTTCTTCCAGCGAATAGTTCGCATATGGCATGGCTTCAACTTCTCAGTTACAATCACCTTTCATCCGACTGCTTGTATTCTACCAGGTGCCAACTGTCGCGGAGATGCTGTGCAGCGGGTTCTGGGAATGGACTAACCCGGATTATTCATAACCCGAAGCGTGAGCGAGGAATTCCGGGCCCTTTCCTCGCTTACGCTTCGGGTTACAATGCGCCGCGCTTTAGGCAAGATAGCCGTAACGCCCTGTCATCATACGCCTTACAAGAATAGACACCAACCTCGTGAATAATCCGGGCTAAATGAGGCGGCTAACACGATGTGGCACACTGCGAACGGAACACGCACGCTGACGGGCGCCGAATCTCGGCTGATCTGTGAAACGGCGGGGGAACTCGTCGATGCGATCCGCGCGGAGAAGAGCGAGGCGTCCAGCGTCCAATTCGGCATTCCACTATTCGATCAACTGACCTGGCAGCAGCAACTCGTGATGCTCTTCAAGGTGCTCAGGCCGCTGCTCACCGCGTCGGTCGGACCTCCCAAGGCAACGGCATTGCTCGATGCCACTGTCGGTGCGATCTACGCGCAAATGCATGTGGGCGTTGAGTGCGAAATCGACATGGAACAAACGTCGCCCGAGAGCGAAGAAGGCGACACCGAGCGCCGCCAAGAAATCATCGAAGCAATTCGAGAACACGGCGCGGAAGGCAATTGGCCGTATCCGGAATGCGTCGTCATGGAGACATGGGAACTTGCCATCCTGGAAGTCCAAGGCTGGGTGCTGGCCGACGAAGACTGGCAGATGGACGGCCTGACACTTGATCTGCCACCGGACAAGAGCCGCGAAATCAAACAGTTCATGGGAATCCGGGACGATTACTTCACCGACGTACCGCCTGACGCGAGCGACCAACAAGCCCGCGTCGCATGGGCCGACATTCTGGAGTTAATCAACGGCCAACGCCCAGACGAAGCCGTGTTCGATTAGTTGGGGCGAGCACAAGAGCGGGTGTCGCCGGCAAAGGCTGGCGGCGATGCTCGGGTAGCTTGACTTAGCGCCGACGCCGATTGACAATCACGGCGGTTCCGTTGGGGGGCGGGCCGGCGCGGCTCTTGGTAGATTCCTTGCGTAGGAGATGTCTCATGAACCGGCGAGATTTCTTGGCAACTGGGTTGGGAACGGTCGTTGCAGGCGCTGCGGCCGAGGGAGTGCTGATTGCGGCGGACTCGCCGGGGGAGACCGCGCCAGCAGGTGCGGCAGACCGTATGCCGCTGCATCCGCGCGACGTCAAGCTTTGCGTGAAACCCGTGATGACCAACGTCATCCATTCCGCTGTCTGGCAGGGGCCGTGCCGGTGGAATTCCGTAACTCCTCAAGTCGAGAGGGAGAGAGCCGAGCAACGGTTCGCCGAGTGGTCGAAACAGCTCAAGACCAAAGGCATTGGCGGAACGGAGGACGTACGTCTGCTGGAACCGGCCCACGTGACATTTTCCGAAGACTGGGTGCTTAAGCCCGATCAGATCGCCAAACTCACCCCCGACAGCCGCCAGACGGACGCTTATTTCATTTATCCGTCCGGCAACTCGCGCGCGTCGTACGAAATCGGCGACATGTTCGGCAGGCCGATCGTATTGAACGGTCTCAGTTGCCGGAACATCGACATTGCCGCCTTTACGCTCGCCAAGGGAAACGAGGTCTTTCTGGCCGGTGAAGACCTGGACCTGCCCAAGCTGCTATCACTGTTGCGGGCGAGGAAGGTCTTTCGCCAGACAAGCGTCCTCTATCCCACCAACGGCGTCGCGCCTTTCTCGGTCGGCAATCCTTGGGACTTCGAAGACCTCCAGAAGCGGCTCGGCGTAGTCGTCAAGAAAATGCCGTACCGCGAAATGGCCGACGAGATGAAACGACTGCTGGGCGATCGCGACGAAGCCGATCGAGCGGAGCAAGCCGCGGGGGAATTGATCCGCAAGGCAGACAAGCTGTTTATCGACGAGCCTTTCGTGCTCCGCAGCATGGTCTTCGATCGCTGTATCAGAAACCTCATGGCCCGACACGGCTGCAATGCCTTTACCATCGACTGCTTCGAGTTCTGCCCCAGCTTGCTGCCGCAGAAGTGGCTGGTGGTACCTTGCCTGCAACTCGCCATGTTCGGGAACGAAGGGATTGCCGCGTCGTGCGAGGCGGATTTCGGAATCCTGCTGGCACTGCGGTTGCTGATGAGCGTGTCGAACAAATCGTGTCACCAGGGCAACTCGGACCCCAGACCCGGCGGCACATTTCGGATCAATCATAGCGCCCCGAGCATGAAAATGAACGGGCTGGACCAGCCTGATTTACCGTTTCAGTTGGGCCGGTTCGTCGAACAGGGCTGGGGGACCAAGGCCGTCATCGACTTTCTAGACAACGAGGAGAAGACCGTCACTGTGGCCCGAGTCGATCCGACCGCCACGAAGCTGCTGGTGCTCAAAGGCACGTTGGTCGGCTCCAGCGGCTGGGGCAAGGACCTGATCGGCTGCTCGGTCGAGGCCGTCATCCGACCTCCAGAGGGCCAGTCCGCCGAGTTCATGAGGCGACGGATGACCTACGGCAATCACCTCCAATGGGTCTACGGCGACTACACCCAAGAACTCAAGACCCTCGGCGAAATGCTCGGCCTGACCGTGGAAGTGTTTTCCTGATTCTGGCTGTCGTGAACCGACCGGAAGGCATGAAACCGGCATTCAACAAGGTGATCGACGATATTGAAGCGCATTTGGGCAAACTGCTATCGAGAGGGAAGGCAAATGGCAAAAGCAAATGAGAATCGCAATACGACCGTTGCCGAAGAAATGCTCGAAGGATTCAAGACACTGGCCCACGACCTCAAGGAACTGCCTGCCGAGGAAGTCAGAGCAAAGTACCGCCATCGGACGGTGACGGTGGACTTTCGGTCTCGCGTCTACGAAGCCAAGGACGTGAAGCAGTTGCGAATCTCGATGGATTGCAGCCAGAAGATCTTTGCGGACTTCATTGGCGTTTCACTCGGCACGCTGCGGAATTGGGAGCAAGGCATCAGACCGGTAAGTGGGGTCGCGGCCCGCATGTTCGACGAAATGCGAATCAATCCGGGATATTGGAAGATTCGCCTCCGCCAATCGCTGAAGGAACGAAAGGCTGGCTGAAAGAAGGGGATTGGGTCACACGTACGCTATTGATTCCGGATTCCAGGATTCAGCGGACGCCACATTTGATTTCGCCGACGTTTGGACCTTTGGGGAAAGAGGGGGCCGGCGGTTGATTCTGGATGAAACTGGTTTCCTAGACGGTTGCTTCTCGTGAGGAAGTAGCGACGATTGTCCCGCGAAGATGCGCGCGATTCGCATTTTTTGCACATGGACGGCGCCCGTCCTTTTCGCCAAATCGAGTATGCCAGATCTGGCCCCATTCTTGTCCTCTGGCTGCGATACAAACCCACCCTATGCTTGCCCCATGGCCTTCCCTAGACTGTGAGCAGGTTTGTGTATCCTGGCACGACTACAGATGACGAATTGCCTCGTTGACAGCCATGAGATTTCGACTGCTGACGTACAACATCCACAAGGGCATCGGGGGCGTCGATCGCCGGTACCGCCTTGGAAGGATCGTAGAAGCCATCACGCACTGTGATCCGGACATCGTCTTCCTTCAAGAGGTGGACGACGGCGCGCCACGTTCGCGTCATCATTGCCAGGTGGATCTGCTGAGCGACGCATTGGGACTTCCACACCGGGAATACCAGCGCAACGTGGCGCTGCGCGAAGGTCATTACGGGAACGCGATCCTCAGCCGTTTTCCTTTGTACGACGTCCGTCACTTGAATCTGACCGTCCCGCTAAAGAAACGCCGTCGGGCCCTGGCGGCCCACTGCCGGCTGCGAGTCCGTGGGCATTCCCACACGCTGCTGCTATTCAACTTTCATCTTGGGCTGGCCGGCTTCGAAAGAATGATTCAGGTTCGTCGGTTTCTGAACAGCGAAGTCCTGACGCACGCCCACAAGAACACTCCGGCCATCGCGGCGGGAGACTTCAACGACATCAGGGGGAAGCTGGGGAAACGGCTACTGGAACCGGTGGGCTTCAAGCCGGTGGCCAAGCGCATTCGAACGTTTCCAGCCATCATGCCCATGCGAACGCTGGACTGGATCTACTACCGAGGCGACGTCAAACTGCACCACTCGTTCGCCTCACGCACGGAAACCGCCAAGAGAGCATCGGACCACTTGCCCATGGTGGCCGATTTTCTGATCTGAGTATGGCTGCGTGCAAATCCACGAGGCGTGCCGGATTCACTTCAGAGCTTCGATCCAATCACGAATGCCTTTCTCGTACACGCGGTCAAGATCGCCTCTGACAAGTTCCTGCAGAAACGCGTAAGCCCCGCATTGCGGATCCAGATCGGCGCCTTCGGCGTTGGGAAAGCGTTTCCGGGGGTCTGGGTCGACAAGTCCGCGGCAGAGTCCCATTAGTCGTTTGCTCTCCCGCACGTCGATGGGTACAAGGTCGGGGAAGTACTCGGGCAGCTCTACCTTTCTCCGCAGCAACTCGGCTTTGTCCAACGGCTCCCGCTGCTGCGAAGGCGTATTCGCCTTGACGTCGGTGAACAGCCGCTCTCCTGAAAGCAACTCGATTAGCACGTAACCCAGGCTGGCCAAATCGCTTTGCGGCGTCCACTGCCGTCGTTCGAGCACCTCTGGCGCTGCATAGGCTAGAGTAAAAAACCGTTGCCGCAAGGTGTCGTCCAGATCGAAGGCGGACCCGAGATCGACCAGCTTGGCGTGACCGCTTATCCTGTCCAGCATGATGTTCGAAGGCTTGATGTCACCGTGGACGACGCGACGGCGATGCAACAGGGCCAAACCGGCCAGGCAGTCGCGCACAATCGCCACGGCAAAACCAGGTCGCATGCGCACTTGCCGGCGGCCGTAGGTGACCAGATCCTTGTTGATCTCATCCCAAAGATAGTCCGGCGCCGTTGCCCGCAATTTGTCGTGCATCTCGGTTTTCAACAAATGCAGCAAATCGAAGCCGTCCACTAGTTCCATGAGCATCATGCGGATTCCGTACCGCCGGTCGAAGAACAGTACGTCCACCAAATTCGGATGATGGGCTTGCGCCACGAGCGACGCGACGCGGGCGATTCGCCGCATGGCCGCTTCATACCTGGCGACGGTAGGGTAAGGCTCCGGTGAAAACAGTTTGATCGCAGCTACGAAACCAAACTCGTCGGCGCCGCGGCGTTTGGTCAGAAACACCTTGCCCTGGCCGCCTCGGCCCAGCAGCTTTCGCAACGCATAGCCCTGCGCTCGCCCAATCCGCCGTTTGGCGAGAATCTTTCGATACCTGGCGCTCAGCCGCCCGACGGTCTGTTCTTCCGATGGATCTTCTTTCAGTGTGTCCCCCTCGTCGGTTTTCTCACTCAGGGTCTGAAACTCTTCACGGATCGTCGAAAACGTGCTTTCGCCGCGTTCTGATTCGCGAGCGTCCCATTCGAAATCCGTCAAAGACGACGTTTCATCCGGGGCCACAAGGGCGTGACCGCCACCTTCTTGCGAGTTGGTGCGTTCAGACAAAAGCTCTGTTGCGCGAGCTTTGGCCAACACGCGTTTTCCCAGGTTGGAACGCAGAGCACCAAACGCCGCTTGAAAGGGGCCGGCAAGCTGCTGTCCACCGGATTTCGAGTCGGGCAGTTCGGCGTTCAACGCGTCGGGGCCGTCGCGCAGTATCTCGGTGACGAGCGGATCCAGCGATTCACCTGTATCCTCGCTGTCCGGTTTCGCCCTCGTCTTCTCATATGCATTCACGGTTCGTAATCCTTCCGTCTAAGATGCTCGCGAATCTTGTCCCGCCCTTCTTGCCGGGCACGCCGCACCGAGTCTTCACTCGGTCTGACGCCTGTGGCCTCCTCCACGGCATCGACCAACTCCGCCAGGTTTCGCACGGCGACGCCGCAATTCCGGTAGGCATCCCACACGGTCTTCTGTTTGGGCGGCAACGTCTCGATCGCCTCGCAGATCAGGTGAAACACCTCGTCGCGGAACAACGGGTCGACATTCGCCACTTCGTCGGAGCGCTCGACACAGTGTCTGTAGCGCTCCAGCGCATTCTGGTATCTCTTGTTGGCGTTCAGCACATCTATGCTGCGCCTTCTCATGATGCTACAAAGCAAGGCGAAGATCGAACCGTTCTCCTGGAATTGCCTGTCGACGACCATTCGGGCGATACACAGCAGTGTTTCCTGCCACGCATCGGCAACGTCTTCAGCCGAAAGGCTACCGAAGCCCCGTTGGATCCAGCAGCCAATCGAGTCGCTGTAACTGTCGTGTATCAGCTCAATCCCATTTTCGACGTCTCCATCATCCCCCAGCAACAAGCCTATAATCCGGTCTTCGAGATCTGATTTCGGACCCATAAACGCTCCCACCCAGCGCAGTTTTCGAAGATCCCCATAAATACTCAGCGAATCATGGATTCCCGCCCATTCTTTCTATACGTTTTTCCGATTTCTTCGTTTCAAGCGACGTTTTATGTGGGCGGTTTCCACCACTCCCGCGGAGGACATCGGTAAGCGGTACGTAGAATAACGCCGTTTCCGCTCTCAGATGACCTACCACTTCGAACAAGGCACACACAGAATGACGACAACCCGAATAGCTCACAACCCAATCGAGGCACATCCTCCATGGTCCGACGGAGGCAATGGCCAGCGCCCCTCCGCTGAAGGGTCGTTGCCTTTCGGCGACCGTTTCGACACGGGATTCGACTTGACACATCTAGCGGACGAGTTTCGGTTTGTAGTTCCTGAATCGATCCTACCCGACTTGAACGTTCCCAGCAAAGATCTGGCCATCCGCACCATGGTCGGAAGTCTGGCCGAGACCGGGGTCATTCCCGAGGCCGAGCAGGAACTTGTGGCCGACGCAATTATCCGACGCGAACAACTCGGTTCCACTGGTATTGGTCGGGGCATTGCGATCCCGCACACAAAACATGGGGCAGTTGATCGCGTCGTCGCCACGATGGCCTACTCCCGCGAAGGAATCGACTTTGACAGCCTGGATGGCCAACCCGTCCATCTTCTCCTCCTGCTAGTGTCCCCTCCGGACAACCCCAACGAGCACCTGCGCGCACTCGAAGCCGTCTCGCGATGTTTGGCGAACCGGCGGTACCGAGTCTGGCGAACAGACGACCGCCACACGGACGACGAGTGCAGATAGATGGCTGTTGATCCTGGAAGGAGTATAGACGCAGGCCGAACGATTTCTCGCACGACGTCCGCAGGCCGTTCGAAAGACACGAAGAGTTTCTCTGCGTCAGCCAGACGCGCAACCCGGTGTATTCGCCGGCTTTGTACACCTGGGATTTAGGATCCGTCAACCTCAGCGATCTTCCACAAGTACTTGTCGCAGCGCACGTACATGGCATTGTCGACGATGGCCGGTGATGCGTGTATCTGTTGGCCAAAAGCGTGTTCGCCAACGATCTCACCCTTCGCGCCGCCCAGCTTGACCACGCGGGCTTCACCGTCGAAGTTGATGCAGTACATGTGCCCGCCCGCCACCACGGGCGTGGCCCAGTGGTTGCCCTTCAATCGCAGTTGCCACTGGAGTTCGCCCGTCTGGGCATCGGCGCACTTCAGAATGGCTCCGCTCAGTGCATACACGCGGCCATCGTAGACAATCGGGCTTGGCGCCCCCGGCCGCATACGAAAGGCATCCCAGAGAACCTCCGGCGAACTGGATTCGTCCGAGAACTTCAGAGCGGTCAGGCCGCCCATCGGTGTGAACAACACGTCGCCGCTGACAAGCGAAGACGGAGTGGCTGCACATTCCGCCTCCCACCGCCATAGCTCCTCGCCACTGCGCGGCTCGTGAGCCGTCAGGCGGTCGCGCGATTGCAGCAACACCGACGTCTTCCTGCCGCCTTTGCCTGGAATCGCGATCGGCGAAGACCAGCCTGCCACCTTGGACCGCTCGACGCGCCAGCGGTTTTCGCCCGTGGACGCATCTACGCCTACGGCAAAAGCCTCGCTTTGGCTCTCGACCTGGACCACGACAACGCCGTCGACAACCAGCGGCGAGCAGGCCATACCGACGTCGTTGCCCGATTTTGGATAGTCGTGTGCCAGCCCTCGATACCAAAGCAGATTGCCGTCGAAATCCAGGCAGACCAGGTCGTTCGACGAAAAGAACGCATACACGTACTTTCCGTCGCTGGCCGGCGTGGGTGCGGCGCCGGAAATGCTGTTATGCGTCGAGGTGCGTCCCGTCGCCCAGAACTGGCGTTCCCACAGTCGGTCGCCCGTCGTCGCGTTAAAGCACAGCACGTGCAAGCGGGTGTGACGAAAACCACTGGTCGCCGTGATAAACACACGGTCGCGCACAATGATCGGACCGGACACACCTCGCCCCGGCAGATCAATTCGCCAGACGATGTTCTGCCCCTCGCCCCAGGTAACGGGTAACTTTGCGTCGGCCGCAACACTACTGGCATCCGGTCCCCGGAACTTCGGCCAATCAGCGCCGCCCATCAAGAAAACCGAGCCGATAAGAGCAACTCGAAACGAAGCTAGATTCGTCATTATGTCTTTCCACTCGCTGTAGGATGCACAGTTTTGTTCGTCGTTTAACCGCAGGCCCAACGGGCCGCGCGAAGCCAACGTCGAACCCCGCGCGCGGCCCGTTGCAGCCTGCTGAATTAGTCGTGGGGTAAGCTTCCAGCTTGCCAAATACGTAGTTCAGGAAAACGTGGAAATTAATAATGCACAAGGTTGGCAAGCTGGAAGCTTACCCCACGTTGGTTTCCGCTAGCATTTCAGCAGTCTCCGTTGGGCCTGCGGTTAAACGAGTTGGCCAACCTCTCTCAGCGATCCTTCGACAAGATCGCCGTACCGTACTGATCGCATACGCGAAACTGAAGCTGCCAATTCTGGGCCCACTTGTCCTCTTGTTCGTTTTGAGAGATCTTCAACAGGATGATGTTCTTGCCCTTCTTCAAACGGCCTTTGCCGACGTATTGATCGATGAAGAAGCCGGTGTGATACACTTCATTGGCGAACAGCAGTTGGCCGTTCAACCAGAGTTTGTTGGCGTTGGTGCATCCAAGCCGGAATTCCGCATCGCGTTCTTCATCGACGAAGAACTCAGCGTACGCATACACGATGGCGCCTTTCAGCTTCCCCACAACTTTGTTCAAGTCGACGTTGCCGTATTCGTCATCCGTTGCGCCATCGAACCAACGAACGACGCCCTCTTTGCCTTTGTACTCGGCCGAAGGATCGGGCGACGACTCCGGAGCGTAGGCAACGTCGTGACCGCCCATGTCGGTATTGTCGAACGGCCCCACAAGCTTCCACTGCCGGATGAAACCGAAATGCGTTGGCAAGTCGACTGTCTCGCCCAAATCGCGCAACTGTTTCGCCGCCTCGTCGATCTGGTCCATGTCGCGAGCCGCCGTCAAGGCCTTGCGATAGGCGGCGATCGCGTCTTGCTTGTTGCCCGCATCCATTACGGCCTTCGCTTCGGTCAACGCGAGCGCCACAGCGTCCCGACGCAATTCCAGACTTGGATCATTCAAAAGCGCCGGGATCAAACGGCGCTCGGCAGACGGATCGACTCGCCGTATCAACTCGTAAGCCAGTCGGCGCGCACTGGGCGCGTGTGTAGCGTCCGCCAGGAAACCCTCTAACTCCGCCTGAGGCAGCTTGCCTCCGTTCGCCAACTGACGCTGCGCGATTGCTTCCACCACGCTGCGGAGCCAATTCGCGGACAGTTTTCCCGATCCATCCATGCCAGCGAGGATCTCGGGGATTTGCGCTGCATCGGCTCGTGCGAGTTGCTGCCAAGCGGAAATGGCTTCGCGATGGCCGGCCCCTTCCGGACCGACCGCGTTGACCACGCGGGTCAGAGCCGGCACGTCAGGCGTCTCGGCCAAGCAAGGACAGTGTAGGACCACAATCACGACGAATGCGATTGACAGTTTCATTGCTCTCTCATCGCTTTCTGGACAAGTTGCTTATCGAAGTAGTTAATCGACATCCCGGCGTCGATCACGATCGATTGGGCGTTGATACCCGACGAGCAGGGGCTGAGCAGAAAAGCGGCCACGTTGGCCACCTCCTGTGTCTGCACGGCTTGCTTGCGAGGGATCACTTGTTCGGCATATAGGTACGAGTCGACGTAGCCGGGTATACCAGCCGATGCCGATGTTTTCAACAGCGCCGGCGCCACCGCGTTGAACCGCACGCGCGAAAAGTTGCTGAATGATTTCGCCAGGAACGCCAACGACGAATCCAAAGCCGCCTTGATCGGCGCCATGTAACCGTAGTTTTCGCTGGCCATGCGCGTGGTCGAGATGGAAATCGTAACCACCGAGGCGTCGGGATCCAGCAGATTCTTCAACGCGTTGGACAAAGCGATCAATGAATAGCACGAAATGTCGACCGCTTGCAGGAATTGGCGCTTGCCGGTCTCGTGGAAAGGCTTCATGCCATCCGAGAAGTCGGCAAAGGCGATGGAATGTACCAGCCCGTGAAAACTGTGGCCGCCTGCGGTTAGCTCGTTGCGCAGTCGCTCGATCTGATCTTCGTTTTCGACATCGCAAACATGGACATCCGCTTCGCCCAGCAACTTCGCAACGCCAGCCCGTCGTTCTTCGTTTTGAACGACATGAACGACACGGGCACCGGCTTCCGCTAGCGTACGGCCGATGTGGTAAGCCACACTCTTGCGATTGGCCACGCCGAAAACGAGGACCGATTTACCGGAAAGCTGCAGGAAATCCATGATCTACGTGGGAACGGCAACTTCGTCGACCAGCCGTTCGAGAATCGATTCGGCGGCTTGGCGATTGTCGCCTTGGATGAAGCCTTTCGTGACTACGCGGTGGGAGAGTACGGAGATGGCTAGTTGCTTGATGTCATCCGGCACGACAAACTTGCGATCGTCGATCAGAGCCGAGGCCTGCGCGGCCCGGTACAAGCTGATCGCGCCGCGCGTGCTGACGCCAACGTGAAGGTCTTCGCAGTGCCTTGTGGCTTCCACGATGTCCAGCAAGTAGTCGTAGATCGACTCCTCGACCGTGACGCGGCGTACTTCTTGCTGCAGGGCGATAATCTGTTCGCAGTCCAACACGGGTTCCAGCCGATCCACTGGTTCGCCCTCGCGGTGCGACGACAGGATCTGACGCTCCGCCTCGCGATCCGGATAGCCCATCGAAATCCTCAACAGAAATCGATCCAGTTGGTTCTCCGGCAAGGCATACGTGCCTTCGAACTCGAACGGGTTCTGCGTCGCGATGACGATGAACGGCTGCGGCAGGTTGTAGGTCACGCCGTCAACCGAGACTTGCCGGTCGCTCATGGCTTCCAGCAGGGCGCTTTGCGTCCTGGGCGGTGCCCGGTTGATTTCGTCGGCCAGCACCACGTTGGCAAAGATCGGCCCGCGTTTGTATTCAAAATCGGACGTCTTCGAGTTGAACAGACTGCTGCCCACGATATCGCTCGGCAACAGATCCGGCGTGAACTGCAGCCGGCAGAAATCGCCGGCCAAGCTCTTGGCAAGCGCTTTGCCGACCAGTGTCTTTCCCACACCCGGCACATCTTCCAGCAGGACGTGTTCGCCTGATAGCACCGCCACCAAGCACATGCGTATCGCGCCCGGGTTGCCCAGCACCACGCTGCGCATGTTCGTATCCAATTGTGTGATGGCGTCCTGGAACTCGACGGGCATCGGTTTCTCCGCAATCGTTACTGCAATGGAACTGGCACTGACCGCGAACGCTCGGTACGCGGCAAATGACGTCTTTCGTAGGCAGCCAGCCCCCCTATTGGCGAGTGCATTTCAGCGGGACTTGGCCCGAATCTATGCCGAATACATAGTATAACCTGCGCGGACAACGTTGTCCGCTCCCAGTAGGTCCCGGCTGCCGGACGGGACCTCGAAGCGGCGAAGAGCATTGCCACGCGGTTCGATGTACCGCTCCGCAGCCAAGACCAACCCAGCCGCGTGAGGGAATCGACCCGCAGAGGCGCCGTTCGCTTGAGGATATGCGCCGGAAATTGTTACACTAAAGGTTTCCTGCCAGATTCGCAATCCGGCGGGCTCCACACCAGACGTCAGTTTCGCGATTCGGTATCGAGAAGACCGGCATGGCAACGCAACTCGCATCGGACTCCAACTTGGATTTTCGCCTGATTCCCTTGGGCGAATCAGACGATCAGGCTGCGGACGGTCTTCCAACGTTAGACGAACTGCCGGTTATCGATCTTTCGTCAGAGGAACCGCTGCCTGACATCCCCGAAGGCGCCAATCTCGCCCCGCCACCGGCGGCATCGGCACCTACGGAAGGGGAGGTGGCGCGTGGCAGAGGCTCGATCTGGCTGGAAGGCGACGTACTGATGTGCGCCTGTCCAGATTGCCGCGCGCCCATGTCGATTCGACTGTGGTTGTTGATCGCGGACTGTTGGAAATGCGGAACCAGCATCGAGCTGACAGAGGAGCAGGAACGCGAGGCCAAGCGTTTGCTCCAGCAGCGTGAAAAGGCCAAGCGGCAAGCTCAGAGGCGTTCTTCACAGCCCGCAGGCGCGAAGACGACGGGAACTCAAGCCCGCGCCAAACCGCCGACTTCGCCCGGCGACCGGCGTCAACAGAAGGCCAAAGAGCCGGACAGGAAATCTGCAGCGCCCGCCACGGCTCCGCCAGGCAGAAAGACAGCGGCTGCCGGACAGGCAAGCGCCGAGGCGGCGCGAAGGCGTGAAGCCCGGAAACGAGTAGCGGCCGCGCAGAATGCGGCCCGTCGCCGGATGGCCAGGAAACGCGGAGCCAGTGCGTGGACGACCAGTCTGTTCAAAGACACGCCCGCGTGGCTGGTCAGTCTGGTCTTTCATCTGGTCTTGCTCACGTTGTTGGGGCTGCTGACGATGCCCAACGACGACGAGGGCAAGTACATCACGTTGAACGCCACCGTGAGCAAAGACCTTCGCCGTCCGGGGCAAGAAGAAATCGAGAACCCGGCAGACGAAGTTCAGTTCGATCTTCCTGTCCCCGAGGAACTCGACCTGGACAACCGCAGAACTCGCGACGCAATGATTCGAGCGGACCAGGACGCCCGCGAGTTGCGGCTCGTGGACACGGCTGATCCGAATCTTCCGGATCTGGAGAAGGTGAAACGACGGATCGGCAGGCCCGACGGCAACCATGCAGCGTTGACCGCACGCGATCCCCGCGTACGCGTGGAAGTGATCAAACAAGAGGGCGGCACTACGTTGACCGAGGCCGCAGTGGCCCGAGGCCTGCGGTGGATGGCCCAGCAGCAGCAGTCGGACGGACGCTGGCGGCTGGACGGTGGTACCAGAAGCGACTCGGCCGCTACCTCGTTGGCTCTGTTGCCGTATCTGGGCGCCGGACAGACTCACCTGACCGGTCGTTACAAAGACGAGGTGTCCAAGGGGCTGCGCTGGCTGGTCAGCCAACAGAAGGACGACGGCGATCTGCGAGCCGGTTCGAGCGGCAACACAGGCATGTACGCACACGGCCAAGGTGCCATTGTATTGTGCGAAGCCTTCCTGATGACCGGAGACGAAGAACTGCGCGTCCCGGCACAGAAGGCGGTCGACTTCATCGTCGAAGCACAGTATCCCGACGGAGGCTGGCGTTACAAACCCAACCGGGAATGCAGCCCCCGCGAACGGCGCAGCGACACCAGCGTGGTCGGCTGGCAACTGATGGCTCTGCAGAGCGCACGCGCGGCAAACCTGACCGTGCCCGACGAAACGTTTGAATTGGCCGGCCATTACCTGGACAGCGCCCAGCACCAAGACGGCGCGCTGTACAGCTATCAGCCCAGGCAGCGGGCAACGCACATAATGACCGCCGAGGCGTTATTGTGCCGCATCTATCTGGGGTGGACAAAGGAGGATCCGGCCTTGATGGAAGGTGCGCAGTATTTGGCCGACAACCATATGCCGAGCACGCACGAGACGAACATGTACTACTGGTACTACGCCACCCAGACCCTCCATCACGTCGGCGGCTCGCTTTGGGACCGGTGGAACCTGAAAATGCGCGATGTGCTCGTCAACACCCAGGAAAAAGGCGGCCGACACGCCGGGAGCTGGACACCGCACGGCGGCCACGCAGGAGCCGGCGGTCGTCTGTACATGACAGCTTTAGCCACCTGCAGCCTTGAAGTCTACTACCGCCACCTACCAATCTTCCGGCAAATCGACGTGGACTGACTCCCACCAGTAGGTCCCGTCTGCCGGACGGGACCTGAATCACCGACCGACACCATCGCGCCCGCCCCGCGAATAGCGAGCCCCCCAACGCAATTGGTGGTAAACCATGCGAAACTCTGTAAACTGTGGAATCAGGTAAGCGTACTTCAGATCCGGGAATTGAAAATGAAACACGACACCCCCCCCACCCGCCGTCAATTCCTTGCCGCCGCGGCAGCCACCGCTGCCGGCAGCATTCTGCTCCCCCACTCCAGCGGACTCGCCGCGACCGATGGCGACGGCAAAACCGATCACTTCTTGTACCGACTGGCACCACCCGACGGTCCGTACATCGACACGCAGCGCGATAACAAGGCCTTCGCATGCGGTGATCGAGAGGTTCTGTTCTCCGAAGACAACGCCAAGACTTGGGCTCACAGCGCCGATTTTGCCGATGCCGAGAACATCATGTTCAGCAGCATTCTCGGGAACGGAAATATCGTCTTCGCCACGCTGTCGAAAATCTATGTGAGCACGGACAACCTCAAGACTTACCGAGAGCTGATTGTCAAAGATCGCGACGGCAGCGCCTACCTGCCGCACACTCCGAGTGATCCCAAGAGACCCGGCTCGTATTTCTATTCCCTCGATGGCATTCACACGGTCGAAGTCGATGGCGGGGAAATGCTGATCTGGGGTAACTACTGCAATGTCAGACACGGCGCGGCGCCGTCGAACATTTACTACTCGACCGACCAGGGCGAGACGGTGAAAATCGCCTACTCGTTCGGGCAGAATCCCCACTTCCAGCAAAAGGACGCTGACCCTGCAACCTTCCTCGGCGATCCCGACAACCCGGTCCTCTGCCGCCACGTCCACTCGGTGGCCTACAACCCGGCCGAAAAGGCCTTCTACGCCTGCACCGGTGACCTCGACCGCCGCCAGGGCCACGGCCTGGAATGCCACTGGCTGCGCGGCACTTACGACGCCGCGGCGGACTCGTGGGACTGGCAGGTGCAAGTGTCGTCGGACGCCAACTCTCGCTACAAATCCGGCGGCATCAATTTCGTCGATGGTCAGGTCTACTGGGTCGCCGATGCCAACGGTCCGAAGGGGCCAAGCGAGCCCTACGACCGCGGCATTTTCCGCTGCGACCCGGCCGACCTTGCAGACAAAGCAAGGCACACACGGATCTTCCCCGCCAAGTACGAACTGGCCGCGATGACCATCGACGATCGATTCATCGTGGTCCCGGAATACGGCGGCGCCAACCCCTGCGACACCGGGTTCATCTTCTCACCCGACCTCGGCAAGACCTGGGCGCAGTACGACCTGAAGGAATTCGGCGACCGTTCCGGCGTGCGCGTGAACCCACGGAACAGCGACGGCTGGTTCCGCCTCTGCCTGCGCGAAAGATGGATGAACCGCGCCGAAGTGCTTTTTATCAAGCCGATATCCTGAGAGCCAAAACTCGCCGTTTCGCGTCGGTCGCCCCCAAGCAAGAAACGCAATTGTTAGCCTGTACCGTTCGCACCGACCCACGCAGCGAATCGGCATCAGAAGTTGTTCCCCCCAAATTCTCACGAGTGGCGCCGTTTTCGCTGGCGACCTTCCCCCCGCCGGCCGCGACGTGGGCCACCCGGTGGGGAGCTAGACGCGAGTCGTCCGCTTTCCGCGGCTGAGAAGTCGCGGCCCCATTGAAGCGAGACGGGATCTCTCGCCCTATTGCATTTGTATCTCCGGCGTATTGGGGTCACGTTTACGACATGCAGCCCGCGCCGGCAACCATCTAGCACGACACGCCTGAGACCATGGATGGATTGCCGGAGAAACCGGGATCATCGCGGCGAGCGCTATCGGTTCACGGGGCTGCTGCTGGAGGACATGAATGTTGCCGACTTGGACGAGAAAGAGAAGGAACTTGAAGCGGCGGCGGAAATGCACTTGTGAACCTTGGGCTCTGACCGACGTGACGTTAACTGCCGTGCCCCCCGGCACTTAGCTCACTTTCACGGCCCAATTTCGCACGTTCTCTGCCCTGGATGACCAAAGTATCGCCCCAGTCCGTTCGCGTGCGTCTGCGCTCGTTGTAAGAGAGCTGACGTACGGGGGAGGGGAATACAGCAGCTTCTCCGTCGCTTCGCTTCGGGTTGCTGGCAGACACCGAAGATGCTGACTACAATTCGGTCGCGCACAAACCGCCAGAAGCGTAGTTAAGGGAGGTCGCACCATGACCGCGGACCGGCAGATGACGCGGCGTAGTCTCTTGAAACGCGCGGGTGGCTGGTCGCTGGGTGCTCCACTCGTAATCCCCTCCTCGGCCTTGGCGGCCTACGACAACGCACCCAACGAGCGAATCCGCATCGGGATGATCGGCCTGGGCGACCGTGGCAAGGTGCATCTGTCCGGTGGCATGGGCGGGGCGTTTCGAACGGGCTCGCTTCGCGCCCGAAAGGACATCGAGATCGTTGCCTATTGCGACGTAATCGAATCGAGGCTGCCGAAACCCGCGGATGGCAGAGCTCGCAACTACACCGATTTTCGCGAGTTGCTGGCCCGTGAGGACATCGATGCGGTAGTGATCTCAGCGCCGGACCACTGGCACGCCGTGATGGTCCACGAGGCGGCCAAGGCGGGCAAGGACATCTATTGCGAGAAGCCTCTGTCGCTGACGATTCGCGAGGCACGCGTGATCGTCCAAGCCGCTACCCGATACAAACGAGTGTTTCAGACCGGCAGCCAGCAACGCTCGGACATAAGCGAACGGTTTCGTTTCGCCTGCGAGATGGTCCGTAGCGGGCGGATCGGCCAGGTGAAACAGGTTCGCGTGTACGCGGCCAGGACCTCCCACCGGTGCGATCTGGCTGCGGAGCCCGTGCCTGACGGGCTTCACTGAGACATGTGGCTCGGGCCGACACCTTGGCGTCCTTATAACGGTGAGATCATCAAGGGCTGGCCGGGTGGATGGCGGCTATTCCGGGATTACTCGGGTGGCGAGATGACCGACGCCGGCGCACATTTCATGGACATCGTCCAATGGGGCTTGGGCACGGAGCGAACCGGGCCCGTGGAGATCATCCCACCAGACGGCAAGAACGCCCGGCACCTCACCTACGTCTACGCAAACGGCACCGAGGTCGTCCACAACCCAGCCAAAGGCGTGGGCAAACACGGTGCGTTGTTTGTCGGCACCGAAGGCACAATCGCCGTGGACGGACGGCACCTAGAGACAAACCCTGCGAGCATCGCCAACAAACCGATCGGCCCGGACGAGGTGCACCTGCACCGGAGCACCAACCATCACACGGACTGGCTTCGCGCAATCCGCACGCGGCAGAAGCCCATTTGCGACGCAGAAGCCGGCTGTCGCGCGGTGACGGTCTGTCATTTGGGCAACATCGCCCGATGGCTTGGCAGACCACTGAAATGGAATCCGGTCAACGAAGAGTTCGTCGGAGACGCCGAAGCGAATCGCTACCTTGACCGGGCAAGACGGGAGCCAACGCCGTCCGCCTCCGCATTCACAGGGCGAAGATGACGATATGCCACGGATGATGGTCTGGCCGGACCTGCCTGGACGGCTCGGTCATGGTGTATAGCTGGATCACTCGATGCCTCATCGACAACGGAACCGCCTTGATCCCCGGCACTCAGCTCACTTTCACCGCCCAAATACGCACGTCCTCCGCCCTGGACGACCAAAGTACCGTCCTTGCCGTCTGCGTGCGTCTACGGTGCCTGAAACTGCTCTCTACGCCCGTGGTATTTTCCGAGAATCAACCGGGCTAGTCCAAAGACCGAGCCCCGTGCGTTTCCCGAGAAGACGCAAGCTACGTCGATATTCAGGAGACTGACGGCGGGATGAGGAGCGGTTGAATAGCTCGATCTCCACAGTGCATCCCTCCAGCGGCACGGAAACGGGAGCGATGGGCCAAGAAACATGAGCAGTGGCCGCCCCCTCCGGACGCGAAAATGACCTTCCCGCAGCGAACGCTCCCGCCGGAGGCGGGCGCGATTTCTGGTTTCTTGGCCTCTTGTCTCCTTAAATGGCAATCATCAGATAGACGGCAAACGGCCACTCGCCGGGCGGCAACATCGAATGGCGTCGCGAGGCTTGTCAGACCTGCGGGCATGATCAACTGATCAAGTAGAAAACGGAGGAGGTAGAATGCCTGGCTTCAACGTAGTTCACCGGATTACTCCGCTGGTACAACTGAATCCCAACGACTGCTGGGCGGCAGCGATTGCCATGGCCGTCAACATGAGCGTGCAAAGGGTCAAGGCGATTGCAGCATTCAATGGTGTAACCATCAGTACTGACGGGTCGCTGGCGCAGGGGGACATTGCCAACCTGCGACTGCTGGGGCGCGGTTTCCATATGCGGCCGCACGCTGTGAGCCGGATTCCTGCGATCGCGCGTCTGGCACAGTTGATGCGGTCACGTCCGATCGTGGTCCTCGGACGTATCCGCCACCGGCGCGGCATTATTCCCCATGCTCTGACGATCCATCGGTTGGTGGGAGGCGGGCGTGCCGATAACACGGAAGTTGGGTTCGTCGATCCCTTCCAGCGCGGCACTCATCTATTCATGTACAGTGACTTCGCCAATCGCTCTGCCGGGCCGGTGCCAGATCCGCACTTCATCCTTGCGTGAAACCCAACTGGACAAAGACCGAAGTGCCATCCAGCCCGTTTGAACGCGTCTGCGCTCGCCGTAACCTCGGAAAGACGGATGGAAAACGGGGCAGCATTCTGACAAGATGGGACTGTCGGGTAGGATCAGTGGCTTGACGGGGATTGGATCGCGATCTTTTGACGAATGGAAGCCTTGAAGTTGGCTGCGAGTGAGAAGTCATGCGAGTTGAAGAGCTAATTGAACTCTTGAAGCGTTTCGATCCAGAGGCTGAAGTTCATCTCTCCGTTACGCTGCCCGGCAGAGTGATCGCCGTGCACAAGAACGTTTGGGTGGCCGACTATGGCGGTGGACCGCAACTGAACGCAGCGTTCGACTTCAAGCCGTTTCATGTGTACGTAGGTTGCGGCATAGAGCAATTCGTGACTAACGTCCCGCCGTACCCGTTCGAGCCGTCACACCACGATGTGGAGCAAGAGCCTGCGGACATTGATTTGGGCGAATACGAAAACGAGGAAATCACCGCCAAAATCCGCGACTTCTTCAACTACCATCGAAGACCCAGTGAACCGCTGACATATCCCGAGTTCGACTACGCAAACTGGATCGCCCCCCGTACCACTACCGGCGAGTACAACGAACACATCGCTGCGGTCCTCAGAGAGAAACTCTTGAAGGACTGAGGGACGAGGCTCTTTGACCCAACATGAACAGTTGTTCGGCGTCGGACTTTTGGGCGACGTATGGGAGTCGTGTTGAAAATTCGCCCGTTCTTCCGCCCCGCGAACTAGGTGTGCCAAATGCACAAATCGGCAGATTCTCAACCTTCCGGGCGCAGAGTTACCTTGCATAATCCGCTGGTCGAAAAGGGCGAGTTTTTACAAAATTCCGTCCTAACCACCCGGATCCAACTGGTCGCCCCGATCGCTGATGTTTGATGCGTGCTCAGCAATGCCGGCCTCCATGATGCCAAGTTCCGCGTTTGCGTCCCGTCCGGCGACGACGTACATTTCCCTAGCCGCGGTCATTGGGGACTGCGAGGTGCCGAATCTAGAGTTTCCTAAATCCCAGGGAGCAGCAAGGCGTGAACGCTGCAACGATCGTCCTCGCATCGGATGGACCATTAACACAAGAGCACCACCACGAGTTGGCGCTCGCTAACGGGCGAGCGAAAAAGATCCGCAAAGCGGCCGGCGTGGCCGCGTTCAACGGGTGGGTGACCGGCATCTTTGCCGCTTTGTCCGCGCCGTTCGCTCTGTTCAGTTTTCCCGGTTTCTTCGTCACCGTTGGATTATCCGTCATCGCATACAATGAGTTTCGAGGACGCAAGCGGCTGCTGCAGTTCGATTCATCGTCGCCCACGCTGCTCGGTTGGAATCAGGTTGGCCTATTGACGTTGATTATTGTGTATTGCCTGTGGACGCTCTTCGTGGGCCTCACCAGCGCAGGCCCATTCGCCGCTGAAATGGAAGCGGAACCCGAACTTGCGAACGCACTCGGCTCGCTTGGCGAGTTCGATTATCTGTACAAGGTTCTCGTCGTCGCGATCTACGGGACGGTCATCGTGCTTAGCGCGATCTTCCAGGGCCTGAACGCCTTCTATTACTTCACTCGTCGCAAGCATGTCGAAGCCTATGTGCAGACAACTCCTGAGTGGGTGCTCGACGTGCAGCGCATGACGACACCTGCTTAGCAGGCTGTGGGGTTTGCCGGAGTCCAGCCTCTAGGCTGCGGGCAGATACGCTGAAGCCTGGAGTCCAGCGGCATGCAACAAGACGGCGCGGGGTCAAAATACTCAGCCGACATCCAAACTCCTTGAGAATCCGGAGTTCACGCGAGCCAGCAGGATGAATCTCGGACGACATTCGGTTTCGCGATGGCAGTGATCCCCGGCATGGATGGCGGATCAGCGGGCAGGCGCCGTTGGCCGGCCGCGGCCGTTGTCAGAACCCCAGCCAAGCGTAGCCAATAATACCAAAACCAAGTGCCGCGAAGACCACCGCGGCGATAGCCTTGACCACGGGTGACATTTGTTTTGCCGGGTCTTTGGACCTGGAGAAGATGACCCCAGCGGCGGCGAGAAGGATGGCAACACCAACGGCCGTCAAGCCCCATTGGAAGATTGAGAGTCCGCGGTCGTAACGTGACTGCTGTGCAAGGAGAATCAAGTCGTGCATGGCAGCATTACCTCAGAGCATTCGTCTAGTTCGGCCAACCGTCAGCACGGCCGTCACCGCCCGTGCCGAAGGAAACAAGGTTTGAACCACGGTGTATCTTACCAACGCCACCGCGGTCTGCACTACGGCGCAGGTGACTCCGCCCTGCGGCCGTGCCTTGGGCAGCGATCTTCCTGTCGCCTTGAGACTATTCGTCTAGCTTCTCGATGCGTTGCACGTGGTGTCCACCTTGGAAGGGCGTTGAGAGCCACGTGTCAACAATTCTCCGTGCTACATCTTCGGGAATTAGGCGCTGCCCAAGCGAGATCATATTCGCGTCATTGTGCATCCGAGCGAGCCGTGCCGTCTCTTCATTCCAGCATACCGCACATCGAACGCCCCTGACACGATTGGCTGCAATGGCCTCGCCATTGCCGGAACCACCCAACACAATGCCTCGATCGCAGTTGCCCTGCGCTACAGAGTCTGCAGCAGGTTTGACGAAGTCAGGATAGTCGACTGGTTTATCTGAATTGGTGCCGAAGTCGACAACATCGTGGCCAAGCGTGCCGAGATACTGAGCCAACGTCATCTTGTATCGAAACCCGGCGTGATCAGATGCGATAGCGATGCGCATTTGCTGCGTCTTGCTGAGAGGGCTGCCCAACGGGAGGAACATCCGTCGCCGCCGTGAACGAAGCGAGCGACCCTGAATAACGCGCAATTATAACAAACCGGACGGCTTCGGAAACCAAAGCGACGATTGCGCAGCAACCCTGCCGACATGCTGGGCGGCAGTTCTCAGTTACTGGCCGAGTTTAAGCGGGCTAATACCAACCCACGACGTTGTACATCCGGCAAACGACTACGAGCAGTAATGCCAGTGCCATCACAGCAACGAAGTATTGGAGGATCTTGCGTTTCGTCATGAATGACGTACCAAGCATCGACGGTACGACGATGGCTAGTATGAGTCCACCAAGACCTCCACACAGGGTGCCAGCATCTTCGCCGTGCCCGTGAAGATAGCCTGTGAGCATTCCGATAACTGCAAACACAGCCATCGAAGCTAAGACGAATATCGATTCCTTCATAGGTCAGCTTTCGGCAGAGATGATTTTGCGAGACGTCGCACAACTCACGTTAGCTCGCCCAACGGGAAGCGTTGCCGACGCCGCCCCGAACGGAGCGGAGAACGTCGAGCAGCCAAAGACCATTGTTACACACCGGCGGCTGGAAGTGAATCAAAAGGCGGCTCTGGGGGCAGGTACATTGATCTTACGCCCAAGGAGTGGACGACTCCCGGTGTAGGTGAATCTCGTCGACAACCGCATTGCCTTCCCTGGTCACCAGGAAGAGCACGGCATCCGCGATTTCATCCGGTTGCATGAGGACCGACGTATCCAGATCCGGACGTGCACTGGTTGCCAGTCTTGTATCCACACCTCCCGGACAGATCGCGTGGACCCTGATACCCAGGTCTCGCACCTCCCTGGCAAGGGCCTTGGTCATCCCCATGAGGGCATGCTTCGATGCCGCGTAGGCCGACTGGTTCTCGTAACCTTTGACGCCTACCACCGAGCTGATGTTTACGATGTAGGACCTCGTCTGTTTGCGGAGGTGGGGAATCGCTTCCCGGCAAAGGATGAACGGTCCCCTGGCGTTCACGCGCATGACTTCATCCCACTGATCCGTCGATGTTTCGACGAGAGGCCCGAATACGCCCATACCAGCATTGTTGACGAGCACGTCCAGCCTGCCGAAACGCTCCACGGTCTTTCGGACCAGGGCCACCGCTTCCTGCTCGTTGCCGGTGTCCGTGGGAAAACAGGTCGCCTTCCCCCCTGCGGTTTCTATCTCTTCCCGCACGGTTTCCAGTTCATCCGCGGATCGTGCGGCAAGGGCCACACGGACGCCTTTTCGCGCGAGCGCATGGGCGATGCTGCGTCCTATCCCTCGCCCTGCCCCCGTGATAATGGCTGCTTTTCCCTCAAGCTTGCTATCGTGCATAGGTCTCCTCAATGGCAACAAGACAATGGCAAATCGTGGTTATTGGCGGTTCGTTTTCTGCGGTGGCGACTCGACAATGCCCGATATGTCGATCAGATAAAGCTGACGGCCGTTAATGGAAGAGTAGCTGTCGCCGAAACCGAATCGCCGACTCGGCAGCTACTCTGAGTTAGCGGCGTCTTCCAATGAGACTTGTTCGGCAACCGTTTCGAGAAACAGCGACTGGCGGCTCTCTCCGTAAACCGAGATTACTCAGCCGTTGTTAGTCGCGATGTTGCCGGCACGTCTGGTCAATTGACAGTACGCGGCCTTGCCGATGTGATCCACACTCATTCAATATCTTCGAAACAAGATCTCCCTGCAATCAGAATCCGTCTGCGCCAGCCGGGTGTTTGCGATGCCGGCCGGGGGCATCGGCAGGAATCTGCCTCGTAGCTTGCTCCAGCCTTTCGATGGCTTTCCCGCCAAACCACGCTGGCGCAAAAAACCCGGCAGAGGAAAGTCTTACCGAAACTGGCCAGAGACCAGTGGCATGTCTACCGAAGTGCTATCTTCACCGCTTGAGGCCGTCTACGGTCGCTGTAAGCGTGCTGGCGAGCGGTCTCTAGCCCGACCTGAGCGCCACGCGTGAGCTTGGCCCAAGCTGCGGAGGTGCGTCACCGAACGTACTTCGCGAATTGCCGTTTCCTACCGCGGTCGTGAACACCGACGCAGGCTGGGAATGGACGCTTGAACGCTTCGGTCGCAATCGCCTCGTTGAGTTGGCGGACCGTGGTTACTGACTGAGGACGGTTAGTCATGCGCGCAAACGTGTTGGTGCATCTGACGCCGGTGCTGTCGTCCTGGGGTTCCATCAAGTCTTAATTTTCGTGTATAAGTGATCCGCCAAATGGCACATTCACACGCCGACCAAGGAGGATACCCGGCTATCAAGTATCTGTTGAAGCTGTCGGATGAGATCGCTACTCTGGTTGCGGCCGCTGGCCGTTTGGGAGAACACCATGAGAAGGACATTATTCACCCTAGCCTGCTGGTTGGTGCTGGCGCCGATCGCCGCACAGAAAGACGTTTCGGCGGCGCCGGGTGAGACGCTCCGGCCTAACATCCTGATCATTTTCACCGATGACATGGGTTATGGCGATGTCGCCATCCTGAACCGCGACAGCAGAATCCCCACGCCCAACCTGGACCGGCTGGCAAGAGAAAGCCTGATTTTCACCGACGCCCATTCCTCGGGATCCTACTGCGTCCCCTCCCGCTACGGCCTGT